>Ga0256837_1000267_pt1 | contig 46140 bp, 54 predicted proteins | sample 4562384metaG_FD_185976 | JGI IMG/M metagenome (GOLD analysis project Ga0256837, IMG submission 185976) | Hydrothermal vent microbial communities from Guaymas Basin, Mexico - 4561-384 | ecosystem: Environmental > Aquatic > Marine > Hydrothermal vents | place: Mexico: Guaymas Basin | collected... | reverse complement strand
ACCTTTTTTATAGATAGTGACATTATAGTGTCTTTTTTATAAAGTTTATTTGATATTTTTTTTTAAAATATGTTACAACGATTTTATGGCAAATGTAGATAAGTTAAATAAACAAATTGATACATTAGAGGGAAAAATAAGATTTTTTCGAAATGCTATCTTAGCTTTAATTTCTGGTTTAGTTTGGAGTATTTATGCTATTTTGGAGAAAAAGGCTGGAAGAGAGTTATTGATATTATCAAGTGTTGGAACTATTGTTTTAGTTTTTATCTTTGTTCGTGTAAAATCACTTGAGATAAAACAATCATATTTAATAGAAGCATTAGAAAAGGAGTAAGAATGGAAGTATATGCTTATATATTGTTGGCAGTTGTTAGTTTTGTGCTTATAGGTTTAACTATAGATTTTAAAAAGAATGATGAAACGATGCTTCATTAAGAATAGTTGTTCCTATTTTAGATTTTAAAACAGACATAAAGCTTTCTCTTTTTTTCTTTATAATCTCCTAAAAAAGGAGATACAATGTTACAAATACAGCCACTCTCACAAATAATACTTCAAGAGGCACTTAAGTTACAATATAAATATTTATACCCAAAAGATGAGTATGAAAAACAAACACTTCACGCAAGTTTAGATAAAGAACATTTTTTAGAGGTGTATAAAAAAAGAAAAAAAGAGATTTTTTTATAAAAAGATTTAAAGGCATAAAAATGGGATATAGCATAAGTATAAAACAAGGTGATATGTTCCAAAAGCAAGATGTTACTTTTATGGTAAATGCTTCTAATAATTTGCTCATTTTAGGAAGTAGAGTTTCACGTGCATTTCGTTTGAATTGTGGAATCTCTCTACAAACACAGATGTTTCAAGCACGGATACAACACAAAAATTTATATCAAGGTGATGTTGTAAAAACATCGTGTGCAAAAGCAAAAAATTGTCTCTATGCTTTGCATGGAGTTGTTATAGATGGCAAAAATGTAGTAGAGCTTCAACATATAGAGCAAATACTTTACAATATAGAAAAAGAGGTGCAAAACTATATAAAAAACAATCTTTTAGAGAAAGTAAAAGTTGTAGTAGCACTACTTGGGTGTGGTGTTGGTGGTTTAAATGTTGATGATGTTGTGAGTTTGTATAAAAATTTTTTTTCACGTAGAGTTACATTTGAGTGCGAAGTGGTTGTGTATGGATATAGAACAAAAGAGTATAATCTTCTTCTAAAGAGTTTTGTATGAAAAAAAAGTTTATAGTAGATTTGTTTGATGAATATATACCAGGGAGTTGTGAAAAGAAAGAGCCTTATGTTTTTATTGAGTTGTATGTAGAAAATGGTGCATTTGTTTCTGTACTGCATGCGCCAAAAGATGAGTTGTATGATTTTTTGTATGAGAGTATGCAAAAGTTTTTAAGTTATGTGCAACACACTTATACAACACCAAAAGAGGTTGCTATTTTGCTAGAGCAACTTCAAAACCCTCAGCTTGATATTGCACCCTCTCTTTTAAAACAGTACAGTTACAATGAGATAAAAAAGGGCTTACAAAAGCAAAAGAAGTATAATCCTATTTTAAACATCAATAACCCTACACAATTTTTGCCACGCTATATTTTTTTAAAAGAGCAATTTAAAGGTTGAAAATGCAAGAGATAATAGCACAATTAGATGCAAAGTTTTTAGAGCTTTTTACACAAGAGGAGTTAAAAGAGATTATAGAAGCTGCTTCTATTTACTCAAAAGAGTGCATTGTTATTTTTACGCAAAAATATTTTTTTGAACTTAGTGCTGATATGGGTTCAAACCTAGAACTGTATTATGACCATAACTATAAAAATGGTGTTGGAGGACTCTTAAGAGACCGTTTAAAATTCCGTGTCAGTAACTTTAAGTAGCACTTTTTAGTGCTACCACCTCCACGCCTACATCTCCAAATACTTATCAATCCTCCCTTCAAAAAATATAGCTAACTGTGAAATTGTAAGACTCCAATTCCTGATAGGCATAGTCCATTTTTTAGAGGCATTTTCTATCCCAAGATAGAGTAATTTTAGTAGTGAATTTTCATTGGGAAAAGCACCTTTTGTTTTGGTCAATTTGATCTGGCTACACTTATTCATACTCATAGTGATATTTTATCTCAGAATTGCTAAATGTTCTGAGTATGAATAAGTGTAGCCATATCAGAAAAACTTTAGAATTTTTCCTCTAAACTAGTCTTGACCCTAAATTAAATAATTTTTATAGCACTTAAAAAGATATAATCTTTTCCACTTATAGTTACTCTAAATTTTTTTTGTTGAAGATATTTTTTTGCAAATACTACATCTTTAAAGAGAAGTCCCATCTCTGAAAAATTGTAGTTTTTTACTTTTGCGCCATAAACCATCTCCCCATCTATCCATCGACAATTTGGAAAACCTAGTACTAAAGAGCTATTTTTTGTAAGATGAGTTTGTACAATATCCATAAGGGTTGCATTAAAGTTGAGGTTAGAACTTTGTAGAGTTCCTATGGTTATAAGTGCGTCAAACTCTCCTAAGTTTAGCTCCTGAAGTTGTGTAATATCATGTTGATAAAAAGTTACATTGTTAAAGCTTTGAAATTTCTCTTTTGCTTTTGCAATAGCAGAGGGGCAATAGTCAATTCCAACTATCTCAATATTTGGAAAGTTTTTACATAACATTTGAATTATTTCAAACTCATCTGCACTATTGACTCCAAGGTTTAAAACTCTTGTTTTTTCACAAATTTTTATCTGTTTTAGAGCTTGTGTGTAGTAGTGTAAAAAACTACTCTCTTCGTTTTTATGAATTTCACCAAAAAGAGAGTTTACTCCATATTTTTCGTTTGATTGTAGTTCATTATGAAAGCTTTTTTGTTGTAATTTTTCAAGTCGTATAACTACTTCATTGTTATTGAGGAGTTGAGGTGTTAAAAATTTATAGTGGAGAGCTTGAGCAAGTTCCATGTAGCTTTTATAGCTTCTGTAAATGTATGGTTTATTCTCTAAAATGAGCTCTTTTCCCGAATAGCTATGGGATTGTGTATCTGGGTTTAAAACTTTAAATTCAATAAAGGGTTGTTGTATTTGTTTGAGCGTTTGGTGTATCTCAAAAAGGGGAGTGTTGCTAAAATCTAACATTATAGTCCTTCAAGTAAAGTGGTATATAAAATATCTATCTCTTGGTCATTTAAAAATAAAGAGGAGTTGTTTTCATAGAGCTCCCCAAGTGCTGTTTTATTGATAGTTGGTCGTTTAGAACATTGTGTATGGGTTGGTAAAAAAGCACGAATGAGAGCGATGTTTTGTTCAATTTTTTTAGAGCATAAAAAACAGGTTTGTTCTGTGTGTAAGCGACCTTCATGTTTAAGAAGCTTTACATAAGATTCAACAGCAACACGTTTAGGGTTTTGTTTATCCCATTCAAAGGAGGCTTCCTCTAAAAGTTTAAAATAGAAGCTATGGAGCTCTTCCGCTTCTTTAAGATGATAAAAAAACAGATGGCTAAACTCTTGCCAAAGTTTTAAAAGTTGATGGTTATGGATCCAAGAAAATCCAATATGAATAACATCTCTTAATCTTCCTATAGTAGATTTAGAAGAGCTTTCAACTTCAAAGTCAATTTTAAATCCAATATTGATACTTCCATGGCGTGCACCATAGAATCTATAAAGTGTATATAAGTTGTGGTTTGTTAAGATTGTAACTATTAAATCTTCCTCTTTTACGGGATTTATATTGACGATGTAACCTTGCATAAAACTGCTTCCTAAATACACATTTTTTAATTTTCTTCTAAAAATTACCTTACAATTATACTTTTTTAAACCTTTAAATAGTACAATATAGGCAACTTATTCTCTTAAATAGACTAACTATCTTTAAAAAGAGATTAAAAATACAACAAATTTATAATGGATTTGTAGATTTTAGGAGTGAAAATGGTTGAACATCATGATTTATTAAGATCGTTTAAGGATAACTGTGGTTTTGGTCTTGTTGCGAACATTAAAAATAAAGCATCTCACAAGATTTTAGATGATGCAGTTACAGCACTTGAGCGTATGATGCACCGTGGTGCAGTTGCAGCAGATGGAAAAACTGGAGATGGAAGTGGTCTTTTACTCTCTTTACCAGAAGAATTTTTAAGAAAAGAAGCACAAAAAGAGGGGATAGAACTTCCTGCTCAATTTGCTGTTGCTTCAGTTTTTACAAAAAATAGAGAACACCTTCAAGTTATTGAAGAGATGTGTGAGAAAAATGATTTAAAAGTTATATTACACCGTGATGTACCTGTAAATACAGCAGCACTTGGTGCACAAGCGCTAGAATCATTACCACATATTGTACAACTATTTATTACACCTAATTCTATTATGGCTACAAAACGTTTTGAGGCTCTTTTATATCTTTCACGTAAAGAAGCGGAGCATAAACTTGTAGATGAAAGAGATTTCTATATTGCTTCTATGAGTAACAGAGTGCTTTCATACAAAGGGCTTGTAATGCCTACTCATATTAAAGAGTTTTATGAAGATCTACAAGATCCAGATTTTAAAATCTCTTTTTCACTTTTTCACCAACGTTTCTCAACAAATACACTCCCAGAATGGCGTTTAGCTCAACCATTTCGTGCAGTTGCACATAATGGTGAGATCAACTCTGTTGAAGGAAACCGTATTAACGTAGCGATTAAAAGTGAAGCGATTAAAAGTGATGTTTTTACAGATGAGGAGATTCAAAGAATCCTTCCTATTTTACAAGAGGGTGCAAGTGATAGTGCAAGTGCCGATAACTTTTTTGAGTTTTTAATTGTAAATGGTATGGACTTTTTTAAAGCTGCACGTGCGGTTATTCCATCAGCTTGGCAAAATGCTCCACATATGGATCCAGAACTTCGTGCATTTTATGAATACCAATCAACTGTATTTGAAGCGTGGGATGGTCCAGCAGCATTTTCTATTACAGATGGTCGTTATATTGGTTGTGTACTCGATAGAAATGGTCTTCGTCCATCAAAATATATTGTAACTAAAGATGATAATCTTCTAATCGCTTCAGAGTATGGTGTTGTAGATATTGATGAAGATGAAATTAAAGAGCGTGGTAGGCTTCAATCTGGTGAGATGATTGGACTTGATTTAAAATTTGGAAAACTTTTAAAATCTAAAGATATTGACAGTTACTTAAAAACTTCTAACCCTCATATGAAATGGCTTAATGAGCATATGATTTACCTTCAAGAACATACTGAAGAGCCATTTAAAGCTGAGTGTGATTTTGATCCAAAAGATTTGGTGAATCGTCAGCGCTATTTTAATATTACTCAAGAGATTATTGAGCAAGTTATTGAACCAATGATTAATGACGGTAAAGAAGCTGTTGGTTCTATGGGTGATGATACTCCACTTGCAGCATTTTCAAACAAACAAAGAAATTTTACAGATTTCTTTAAACAAAAGTTTGCTCAAGTTACAAATCCACCAATTGATCCAATTCGTGAAAAAGTTGTAATGAGTTTAAATACAGGGTTTGGAGAAGTGCATAATATTTTAGATGAACTGCCAACTCATGCACAACGTTTAAAATCTATCTCTCCAATTATTACACATGAAAAGCTTGATGTGTTAAAATCTTTTGGTGATGAAAAATCTCCAAGATATCAAGCAAATTACCGTTATGGAACATTCTCTACAGCATATAAAGAGGATTTAAAAGGGTCCTTAGAAGCACTTGTTCAAAAAGTTATTGACTCTGTAAAAAATGAGGGGACTCGTATTGTAATTTTAGATGATACAGAGTTTGGTCCAGAGAACAAGGTTATCCCTATGGCTATGGCTGTTGGGCGTATTAACTTTGCACTTTTAAAAGCAAAAATTCGCCATTTGGTTTCTATTATTGCAGTAACTGGTGAAGTTTTAGATTCGCATAGTGCAGCGGTGCTTATTGGATATGGTGCGAGTGCGATTTATCCATCACTACTATTTTCAACTGCTGTAAGTATGGTAGAGAATTCAAATGTTTTAAAAATGGAGCCAAAAGAAGCACTAAAATCTATCTATAGTGCAATTAATGGTGGATTATTAAAAATTATGTCAAAAATGGGTATCTCTACAATTGCATCGTATAGAAACTCAGGTTTATTTGATATTTTAGGTCTTAATGAAAATATTGTAAAAGATTGTTTTGAAAGTTCAAATAGTGCTTTAGCTGGATTAGATTATAGTGATATCGATGAAAGATTATCACGTTACCATAAAGCTGCATTTAATGAAGATGGATTTAACAAAATTTTCCCACTTAATATTGGTGGATATTATAAATTCTATAGTGGACAAGAGCATCACGATTTTGGTCCAGCTGTTATTCAAGCTATCCATGCAATGGCAAAAAGTGGTAAAAAAGAGGATTTCGATAGATTTAAAAACTTAGTAAATAATCGTGGTCTTAAATTTATCCGTGATTTCTTTGAATTTAAATCAGACAGAGCTCCAATTAGTATTGATGAAGTTGAACCAAAAGAGGCAATTTTTAAACGTTTCGCTTCAGCTGCAATGAGTTTAGGTTCAATCTCTCCAGAAGCACACGAAACACTTGCTATTGCAATGAATAGAATTGGTGGACAATCAAACTCTGGTGAAGGTGGAGAGGATAAAGCTCGTTTTGGAACAGAGAGAGTTTCTAAAATTAAACAAGTTGCATCGGGTCGTTTTGGTGTGACTCCAGCATATCTTCGTTCTGCTGAAGAGATTCAAATTAAAGTTGCTCAAGGTGCAAAACCGGGCGAGGGTGGACAACTTCCAGGACATAAAGTTACACCACTTATTGGTAAACTTCGCCATACTGTTCCAGGTGTTACACTTATTTCACCACCACCACACCACGATATTTACTCAATTGAAGATTTAGCACAATTAATCTTCGATATGAAACAAGTAAATCCTAAAGCAAAAGTTGCAGTAAAACTTGTTTCTACAATTGGTGTTGGAACAATTGCAGCAGGTGTTGCAAAAGCGTATGCAGATAAAATTATTATCTCTGGTGGAGATGGTGGTACAGGTGCTGCTCCACTTACATCTATTAAATTTGCTGGTAACCCATGGGAGATTGGTCTTGCTGAAGCACATAATGCTCTTAAAGCAAACAATTTACGTGGATTAGTTGAAGTACAAACTGATGGTGGTTTAAAAACTGGTTTAGATGTTGTAAAAGCAGCACTTTTAGGTGCAGAGAGTTTTGCATTTGGTACAGGTGTACTTACAATTGTTGGTTGTAAAATGCTTCGTATTTGTCATGTAAACAAATGTTCTGTTGGTATTGCAACACAAAATGAAAAACTTCGTGAAGAGTTCTTTAGAGGGCATGTGGATCAAGTTATTAACTTCTTTACTCTTTTAGCTGAAGATGTTCGCTCAATTATGGCTGAACTTGGCTTTAGAACAATGGAAGAGATGATTGGTCGTTCAGATATTCTAAAAGTAAAAGATGAAGAGTTTGCACAAAAATTTGATTTTTCAAATATTTTACACCAAGAAGAGGGTGTCAATACTGTACAACAACCATTTAATGAACCATTTGATGATAACTCTTTTGAGCATGATGTTTTAAAAGAAGCTATGGTAGCTATTAAGCATCCAGAGCAACCAATCAAGATTGAGCGTGAAATTAAAAATATCCATAGAAGTTTTGGTGCATTAGTTTCTGGTGAAATTGCAGAGTATTATGGAGATAGTGGATTAAAATCTGATACAATCAAAATCAACTTAGAGGGTGTTGCTGGTCAAGCTCTTGGTGCATTTTTAATCAATGGTGTATCTATTTACCTCAAAGGTGTAGCAAATGACTACCTTGGTAAAGGTATGCATGGTGGTAAAATAGTTATTACATCTAAAAATGAGGGTGAAGAGTTTAGTGCTGGTGGTAATACTTGTTTATATGGTGCAACAGGTGGTAAACTTTACATCTCTGGTAGTGTAGGTGAGCGTTTTGCTGTTCGTAATTCAGGTGCTATTGCAATTGTTGAAGGTAGTGGAGATAATGCTTGTGAGTATATGACAGGTGGTATTGTTGCTATTCTTGGACGTACTGGTATTAACTTTGGTGCTGGTATGACAGGTGGTGTTGCATTTGTATATGATCAAGATCATACATTTATTGAAAATGTAAACCGTGAACTTGTAGAGCCTGTAAGAATCGATACTGATGAAGGTTCAGATGCACGTCATCTACTTAAAAAACTACTCAAAGACTATGTAGTTGAAACAGATAGTAAAAAAGCAAAAGATTTACTTGAAAACTTTAGAGTAGAGGTAAGAAATTTCTGGCTTGTTCGCCCTAAAAACTTAACAAAACTACCTCTTAACTTAGAGAATGGAGATTAATATGAGAGAATTTTTAAATACTGAAAGAGTTGATCCCGAAAAAAGATTAGTAGTAGAGAGAATTAAAGATTTTAATGAGATCTATGAAGTTTTTGATGCAGGTAATGCTGCATCACAAAGTGAGCGTTGTATTCAGTGTGGTGATCCATTTTGTTTAAATAAATGTCCACTTCACAACTATATTCCTCAATGGCTTAAAGCTGTAAGTCAAAAAGATTTAGAGTTTGCATTTAAACTTTCAAATGAGCCATCTCCATTTCCTGAAGTTATGGGTAGAGTTTGTCCACACGATAGACTTTGTGAAGGTGATTGTACATTAAATGATGGTCATGGTGCTATCACAATTGGTTCTGTTGAAACGCATATTACAGAAAAAGGTTTTAAAGCTGGTCTTAAACCTGAATTTCCTGGAATTACTACAGATAAAAAAGTGGCAATTATTGGAAGTGGACCTGCTGGTCTTTCCGCTGCTACATACCTTTTACGTTCAGGAATTGCTGTAACTATGTACGAAAGAGCTGATCGTGCTGGTGGGCTTTTAACATATGGTATTCCAAACTTTAAACTTGATAAAAAAATCGTTGATCGTCGTGTAAATCTTTTAAAAGATGCAGGAATGACTCTTGTACTTAACTGTGAAGTTGGTAAAGATATTAGTTTTGAAGAGATTACAAATACACATGATGCTATTTTTATTGGTATTGGTTCAACGAAGGCAAAACGTGCTGGTTTAACTGGTGAAAATGTATCTAATGTTTATGATGCAATGGAGTATTTAACTGCTATTCAGAAAAAGAATTTTAATACACCATATGATAAAAAGTTTGATTTTAAAGACTTAAATGTTGTAGTTATTGGTGGTGGTGATACTGCAATGGATTGTTTACGTACTGCAAAACGTGAAGGTGCAAAAAATGTAACTTGTCTTTACCGTCGTGATGAAAACAATATGCCAGGTAGTAAAAAAGAGTATAAAAATGCAATGGAAGAGGGAGTTGATTTTACTTTCTTAGCTTCTCCAAAAGAGATTATTCTTAATGAGAATGGTGAAGCAATTGCAGTTGAGTATGTAAAAACAACACTTGGTGCACGTGATGAGAGTGGTCGTCAAAAAATGGAAGAGGTAAAAGGAAGTGAAACACGTATTAATGCTGATGTAGTTATTATGGCACTTGGTTTTGATATGGATACACCTTCATTTTTAGCTGAAAATGGTATAGATACAAATAGTTGGGGTGGAATTGTTATTAATGAAGAGACTCATGAAACAACAACACCAGGTATCTATGCAGGTGGAGATTGTTACCGTGGTGCTGACCTTGTAGTTCGTGCTGCATATGATGGTCGTGAAGCTGCAAGAAGTATTGCTAAATCTCTTTTAGCATAACTTTTACTATGCCTATTTTTTAGGCATAGAGATTAAGCGAGAATTCGCTATAATCTAACAATTTATAGATAAGGAATTTCTTTTGAATATTTTAAGCTTTTTTTCAAGAAATCAAGAATATAAACCACAACCAAAATCTGATACAGCATCTCACTGGATTAAATGTAAATCTTGTTCTGCACTTATGTATTATAAAGAGGTAGAAAATCAAAACTATGTTTGTCCAAAATGTGGTTTTCACCTTCGTATTGGTGTAAAAGAGCGTATAGCACTTTTAGCAGATGAGGATACATTTGTTGAGCATGATGCAAACTTAGAACCTGTTGATCCTTTAAACTTTACAGATAAAAAACCTTATAAGAAAAGAATTGAAGAGGGATTTGCAAAAACTGGTCGTAAATCTTCAGTTGTTGCAGGTTCTTTAAAAATGAATGGTGTTTCTGCTCAAATTGTAATTTTTGACTTTGCATTTATGGGTGGTTCACTTGGTTCTGTAGAGGGTGAGAAGATTGTAAGAGCGGTTAATCGTGCAATTGAGAATAAAGAGGGGCTTATTATTTTAAGTGCTTCTGGTGGTGCAAGAATGCAAGAGAGTACTTTTTCATTACTTCAAATGAGTAAAACTTCTGCAGCACTTGCAAAATTAGCTAACCACAACTTGCCATATATTTCTGTTTTAACAGATCCTACAATGGGTGGGGTAAGTGCTTCATTTGCGATGCTTGGAGATATTATTATTGCAGAGCCTGGAGCGTTAATTGGTTTTGCAGGGCAACGTGTAATTGAACAAACAATTGGTTCAGCACTTCCAGATGGTTTTCAAAGAGCAGAGTTTTTACTAGAGAAAGGTTCTATTGATATGATTGTAAACAGAAATCAGCTTAAAAAGACTCTTTCTGATCTCCTTACTCTTTTAAAGGTTGAATCGTAAGATGAGACTTTATGCACTTTGTGATCAAGCAATGCTTGATAAGCATCAGCTCTCTTTAGAGGAGTATGTTTCTATTGCGAAAAAGCATAATGCAGAGATAATTCAATATAGAAACAAAGATGCCGATTTACAAACGATAAAAAAAGCACTTATTACATTACGTAAGCTTTTTGACGGCTTTTTAATTGTTAATGACAAATATGAGTTAGTTGAGTTTTGTGACGGAGTGCATTTGGGACAAGAGGATTTAAAAGAGATAGATAGCTCTTTAAAGAGGAGTGTTGCTATTGTACGTAAAGTTATAGGAAAAGATAAAATTTTTGGTATATCTACACACAATAAAGAGGAAGTTTTAGAAGCAAATGATTTTGACTTAAATTATATTGGGTTAGGGGCTTATAGAACAACTTCTACAAAAGTGGATGTAAGTACCATTTTGGGTGATAAACTCGATGAGATAGCATCTTTTTCTAAACATTATGTTGCAGCAATTGGCGGTGTAAAAAAAACAGATAAATTTAAACATGTGACATATCATGTAATTGGAAGTGGGTTGCTTTCATGAAACTAGAGATACTCTCTATTGCAAAAAAAGAGAAAACTTTATACGATCCTTTATATAAAGATCTTCAAAAAATGATTTCTCGCTTTGCAAAGGTTGAAGATATTGAGCTTTTTCCAAAAGATGTTGTAAAAGCACATACTGTATCTCCAGAAGCTTCACAAAAAGCTTATACTAAGGTTTTTGAACCCTACTTAGAAAAGTCTTACTCTATCACTTTGCATCCAGCTGGAAAAGAGTTGGATAGTTTTGAATTTAGTAAACTTTTAGAAGATAAAAACAGTGTAAGATTCTTTATTGGTGGGGCGTATGGTTTTGAAGAGCAATTTTTAAACAAGAGTGATAAAGTGATTAGTTTGGGGAAACTAACAATGAGTCATAAAATTGCCAAAGCTGTGCTTTTAGAACAAATTTACAGAGGTTTTTCTATTTTAAGTAACCATCCATATCATAAATAGGGGGAGATATTGCAAGAGAGTGAATTACAGTATTTTAAGGATATTTTAGAGAGTCGTAAAAAACAGATTTTAGCTAATATATCTGGTGTAAATGATGAATTAGAACAGTTAAATTCGTTAGAACTTAATGATGAGGGAGATCATGCTTCAGTAAATAATAGTTCTATGGTTGAGAGTAAAGTAGTAGAACAACAAAAACAAGAGTTAAAAGAGATAGATGTTGCATTGCAAAAAATTGCTGATGGTGAATATGGTATTTGTGCAATGTGTGAAGATGAGATAGGTTTTCAACGTCTAAAAGTAAAACCTCATGCAATCTACTGTATAGATTGTAGAGGTATTGTAGAAAAATCGAAATAGGAAGGATTCTTTATGTATATTAAAAGATACACACTAGCATCATTGATGCTACTTGGTTTTATAGGTTGGTATGTTTATACCCATATAACAAAAGATACAATGGGCTTAGAGATTTATGGAATTGTAATTCCACCTCTTCACATTGCACTTTTAGTTGTAATTCCTGCAATTATTTTATTTATTTTTAGTGTTTTTCATATGGCATTTCATTCAATGGTAAATAACCTTAAAATGCGTAAATATGATAAAGATTATAATGAAATTACAGAGTCTTTAGTAGATGCATTTTTAGCTAAAAAAGAGAGAAAACATCTTTATAGAACAGAAAGTTATAAACTCATTGGTGATATTTTAGATACTTCTTCATTAAAACCAAATGCAAATATCTCTAAAAATACAACAAATGATAAAATTAATGCTGTATTAAGAGTAATTAGTGATATTGAAGAGGGTATAAGTGTAGACTTGCGTCAATATGGTTTAAAGCCATCTAATCCACTTGTTATTCAAAATAATAGAAATAAGTTTAGAAATGGTGATTTAAGTGCTGAAGAGATTTTAAAAGATCAATCAAATTATGATGAAGATCTTTGTAAAGAAGCTTATGTACGTTATGCGAAAACTTATTCTGTAAATGGAATTATGCAATATAAATCTTTAATGACTAAAGAGGCATTATTTGCTATTTTAGAAAGAGTTAATCATAGTGAGCATAGTATCGAAATGAGTAATGAACAACTTATGGAACTTTTTGCATCACTTGATTTAAATGCGAAAGAGTATATTGAAGCATCTATGATTTTAGCAAACGGTATGGAGCCAGATCAAAGAATTAAACTTTTTGAAGCACTTTCTCAAAAAAATGAGATTGCAATGGAAGCTTACCTTTATACACTATTTGATTTAGAGATGTTAAGTGTTGCTCATGAAATTTTAGAAACTTCACAAGAGGATGAGTATCTTAAATTTAAAGCGTATGCTGCTTTAAAAGAGTCTCATCAAAATAGTTTTAATATCTCTTTATTTCTTTAAGTAGTTATGTTAAAAAATTTATCTTTTGAAAAACCTATCTATGTATTAGCCCCTTTAGCGGGCTTTACAGATTTGCCATTTCGTAGTGTTGTAAAAAAATTTGGAGCAGACCTTACAGTAAGTGAGATGATAAGCTCCAATGCGTTAGCACACGGTTCACAAAAAACTCTCCATATGCTTCAAAAAGCTCCAAATGAAGATCCTTACTCTGTTCAAATTGCAGGTTCAAATGTAGATATTGTTAAAAAAGCAGTTGAGATTTTAAATGAACAAGAGGGAATTGACATTATAGACCTTAATTGTGGATGTCCTGTTCCTAAGGTTGTAAGTCATGGAAGTGGAAGTTCTTTACTTCTTGATTTACCTTTAATGGGTAATATTATCAAAACAATTAAAGAGACATCAAACAAAGAGTTAACAACTGTAAAAATTCGTTTAGGTTTTGAGAAGAAAAACCATGTAGATATTGCAAAAGTTGTGGAAGATAATGGAGCAGACTTTTTAGCAGTTCATGGAAGAACACGTGCAGGTAAGTTTAAAGCAGCTGTAGATTATGATGCGATTAAAGAGATAAAAGAGGCTGTTTCAATTCCAGTTATTGCAAATGGTGATATAGATTCGTATGAAAAAGCTCAATGGGTTTTAGAACATACAGGTTGTGATGGTGTTATGATAGGGCGTGGTGCTGTTGGTGCTCCTTGGATTTTTCATCAACTAAAAACTGGTTCTAGTGAAGTAAGTTTAGAGGTTAAACATCAAATCATTTTAGAACATTTTGATGAGATGATAAAATTTTATGGAGAGAGAGGAGCAATTATGTTTAGAAAGCATGTCCATACATACTCAAAAGGGTATAGAGGTGCGTCTGCTTTACGTAATGAAGTAAATCGTATAACAGATATTGCTCTTTTTAGAGACACAATTGATGATTTTTTTAAAAATAGTGGGATAGTTTCTTAGTTATGTTAGAGATTAGTGACTCGATTCAGACTTTATCATCAGATGATATTTTTGATAATCTTTTACATTATGATTACAATATAAATCATCTTCTTTCTCTTAAAGAGAAAGGAGTTGCTAAAGATGATCCAGCTTATTTAAGTTCATACCGTTCTTTTGAGGGTGAAGTATATGAAAATTTTATTTATGAAAAACTTTTACGTTATGCTCAAGAGAATGATTATATTGAAAAATTTATTTTAAAAGGGTTTCATCAAAATAAAGACAAATCAAATCCAAATACTCTCTCAATTAGTGAAAAACAACAAATTGTTTATAGAACAAAAAGTAGAGAGATTAGTGAATTTGATGCAATGTTTATTACAAAAAATAAAGAGCTTTATTTTGTTGAGATGACACTTGTTAAGTCTGTTTTAAAACTTCGTAAACGTTTACGTAAAAAGAAAGCTCTTTTAGAAATTATCTTTCCAGACTATGAGATAAAAGCTCTTATTATTTTAAATGAAGGTGCAAGTGGTGTAAAGCAATTTCCATCGTATTGTACTGTATGGTTTACAAAAGAGTTTTCAGCAAAAAATGTACTTGAACATATTTTAAAGTATAACAATAGAGAGAAGAAAAAGTTAGTTCCTAAAGATATTGTAAATACAAAAAAAATGATAGAGGCAGATTCTTTAAAGCTTTATCCATTTAAGTATTACAATACAATGACATGGATTACAAAAAAACTTAGAGCTCATCGTCATCATATTATTGATTTAAAATTTTTGTTTAATTTTAAAATTAAACGTTATCATAATCTGTACAATAAACTTTATGTAGGCTATATTGGTATTACTGAGATAGCTCCAATGTTAGGGTTAAATGTAGATGATTTTAGCAAAGAGCAAAAAGTTGTTATTGCTATAGAGAAAAAACATACAGATGAGATAGTTCTTACTTACTATATCCAAAAAAGTAGAAAAAATTTACTACTTTACTCTTTTAACACTCATAATGAGGTAGTAAAAGAGAAAAAAGATCCTTATGGAATTACTGTTACAGAGGTGTATCATATTACAAAATTTATGGATGAAAGCTATAAACTTTCTGTAGGAAATATTGATATGATGACAAAGCTTTTTAGGAAAATGTTTCTCAAATGGGAAAAACAAAAAAGAAAAAAAGATTAAACAGTGGCAGCTAAAAAAGTTGTACTTATCACTGGATGTAGTAGTGGAATAGGGTATGATGTTGCAAAAGCTTTGCAAGATAAATACCATATTATAGCAACTGCACGAAAAGAAGAAGATGTAAAAAAACTGCAAAAAGAGGGCTTTGAGAGCTATATGCTTGATGTAGAGAACTCACAAGCAATAGATGCTGTTTTAGAGGAAGTTCTACAAAAACATAAAGAGATTTATGCTCTTTTTAATAATGCAGGATACGGCCAACCAGGAGCGGTTGAAGATATTTCTAAAGAGGTATTAAAAGAGCAGTTTGAAACAAACTTTTTTGGTATGTGGGAACTTACAACAAAAGTAGTAAAAATTTTTCGCAAACAAGGGTATGGTCGCATTTTAAACCACTCTTCTGTTTTGGGGCTTATCTCTTTACGTTTTAGAGGGGCTTATAATGCTAGTAAGTATGCTATTGAAGCATTAAATGATACTTTAAGACTAGAACTACACGATAGTAATATTTTTGTATCTTCTATAAATACAGGTCCCGTAAAAAGTGATTTTAGAAAAAATGCTATAAAAAAGTTTTATAAAAATGTAGATTGGCAAAAGAGTATTTTTGTAGATGAATATAAAAAAGAGGTTTTAGAGCAACAAGAAGGGGGAAAAGACCCTTTTACACGTCAAAGTGAAGTGGTCATTAAAAATATAGAAGATGCTTTAAGTGCTAAAAAACCAAAACCCCATTACTATAACACAGAAGCGACATATATATTAGCCTTTTTTAAAAGAGTTTTGCCAACTACTTTGTTAGATAAAATTTTAGTTAAAATATAAACTATCTATTTTTTGCATAGCTTTTTGTTCATTTTTGAGTTTGTACGAGAGCTTTTTATTTGGTGCTAGTTTTACTTTGTGTTTTGTTTTGTAAGGGTATAGATTGTACTTTAAAGCGCGAAGCATAAATTCATAATCTTCCATCCCTCCCATATTGTCTAGTTTTGTATTAAATAGCCCCACTTTTTGAAATATTTTTGTGTTATAAAGGGTAAAAGTATTTCTAGCGATGGTATAGCTTTTTTGGTTATATCCATAAAAGTTGCTATAACTTACAGAGATGTTTTTTTTCTTTTTATGGTTTTGTAGAAGCTCTCTTATATTAATGTGTTTAAGAGATACTTCATTAGATATTACAAGAGTGTAGGGTGTTTGAATATACTTTAATGCACTATTAAGAGCTAAAGACCAACCATAGGGTTGTAACTCTATAATGGTAAGTGGTTTATGAAGTTTAAGTTTAAGAAGTTTTTGTTTTGTTTTAATTTTGTCTTGTTGTTTGTTTATAACTACAATAAAAGCCCCAACTTCTAAAAAAGTATCAAGCTTTTTTAGAAGTGGAAAGATTTTAGTGTTATTGTAACTGCGTAAAATAACACTAATGGAATTTTTTGTCATACTTTATTTAGCAATCTCTTTAAAAAATTGACTCATAAGTCTTACACCAGCACCAGTTGCACCATATACGTTACAATCCCATGGAGCTTCTGTATAAGCACTTCCTGCAATATCAAAATGGAGCCATTTTTGTTTGTTTTGCTCTTTTATGAAGTTATCTAAAAAGAGTCCTGCAGTAATTGCTCCACCATAAGGTTTTGAAGCAACATTGCTTAAGTCTGCTATTTCACTTTTTAGAAGCTTGCTTAGGTGTTTGTTAAATGGTAAAGAACCAATAAGTTCTCCAGAGTTTTTACTTGCTTTATAAAAATGGTGTTTTACTTTTTTAGAGTGACCCATTACACCTGTTGTGTATTGTCCAAGTGCAACCATACAAGCACCTGTGAGTGTTGCAAAGTCAAAAAGGTAGTCTGTATTTGGTACTTTATCTTGTGCGTAGTCAAGTACATCTGCAAGTACTAAACGACCCTCTGCGTCTGTGTTTCTTACCTCTACAGTTTTGCCATTTCTTGTTTTTAAAATATCATCAGGTTTATAAGCATTTCCACCAATCATATTTTCAACCGCACCAATAAATGCATGCACTTCAATATCTAGCTTTAACTCACTTACTGCTTTTATCATCCCAAGAACTGCACTAGCACCAGCTTTGTCCATCTTCATTGTAACCATTGAAGTTGCTGGTTTAAGGCTTAGTCCACCACTATCGTAAGTAAGACCTTTTCCAACCAGTGTTATAACTTTTTTAGCATTTTTTGGTTTATATGCTAAATGGATAAGCTGCGAAGGGTGGATAGAAGCACGACCTACTGCTAACATTGCATTACATTTCTCTTTTTTAAGTTTTTTAGGACCTAAAATATTACATTCAAGATTATTCTCTGTTGCAAGTTTTGTAGCAAGTTTTGCAAATGTTTTAGGGTTTAACTCTTGTGGAGCTGTGTTTACAATATCACGCGTAAAAGCTGTTGCTTCAGCAATAATAACACTTTGCTCAAAATCTTTTTGAAGTGTTGCTACATCATCACACACTAAATCGATTTTTTTGAGTTTTGTTTTTGTTTTTTTACTTTTATAGTCATTAAACTCATAACCACCTAAAATAATCCCCTCTACAACACCTTGAAGTGTTGCTTTTGTTACAGGAAAACTACACGATTTAAAGTTTGTTGTTTTAAGCTTTTTAATAGCAGTAACAGTTGCTACTCTGATATCATCACTTTTAAGTGTTTGGCTTCCACATGCAAGAAGACGTTTGTCATCTAAAAGAGTAAGTGAACCCTCAGTTGCATCAAAACCATTGTTATATAGTTTTTTATATAGTTTATGTTTTTTTAAGTTTTCTGGAGTAATAAACTCAACATGAATTTTACTCTGTGTTGCAATTGTTAAATTGATTTTCATTTTTTTCCTTTTAGTCAAAATGTAATAACCCTTTGGCTTGAATCATATCTTTATCGCCTCTACCACTTAGGTTTACAATAACGAGCTTATCTTTAATATTTGGTAGTTTTTTTAGGTATGCTACTGCATGAGATGACTCAAACGCAGGGATAATTCCCTCTTTTTGTGAAAGCCATACAAAGGCATCAAGTGCTTCTTGATCTGTAATGTAGTCATATTTTACTGAGCCATTATCATTATGAAAAGCGTGTTCTGGACCAATCCCTGGGTAATCTAGTCCCGCTGAAATAGAGTGAGCTTCCTCAATTTGTCCATCTTCATCTTGTAAAAGGTAGCTCATTTGCCCATGTAAAACACCTGGACGCCCCTTTTTTAAAGAACAACCATTTTTATCATCAATCCCAAGTCCACCAGCTTCTATACCGATACACTCCACTTCATCATCTTCTAAAAAGTGTGAAAACATCCCAATAGCATTGCTTCCCCCACCAATACATGCCACAACATGGTCTGGTAAGCGGTTCTCTTTTTCTAAAATTTGTGCTCTTGCTTCCCAACCAATAATAGCTTGAAAATCTCTAACCATTAAAGGGTAAGGGTGAGGTCCTGCAACTGTTCCTATTATGTAAAAAGTGTCACGTGCATTTGTAACCCAATGGCGAATTGCATCATTCATTGCATCTTTGAGTGTACGACTTCCACTCTCTATGGCGTGTACTTTTGCACCAAGAAGTTTCATACGAAAAACATTTAACTCTTGACGCTCCACATCTTTAGCACCCATAAAAATTTCACACTCAAGCCCTAAAAGTGCTGCAATAGTTGCTGTAGCAACACCATGTTGTCCAGCTCCAGTTTCTGCAATAACTTTTTTATATCCTAAACGTTTTGCCATAAGCCCTTGTGCTATAACATTGTTTACTTTATGCGCACCTGTATGGTTTAAATCTTCACGTTTTAAATAGATTTTTGCACCAAGTTCATCAGAGATATTTTTAGCATAATAAAGTGGAGAGGGGCGACCAACATAATCTTTTAAGTAGTAATCAACTTCTGCCCAAAAATCTTTATTGAAGCGGATTGCATTGTATTCCTCTTCTAGTTTTAGAAGGGCTGGCATAAGTGTTTCTGGCACGTAGCGTCCACCAAAAATACCAAAGTGCCCATTGTTGTCTGGGTCATATTTTGAAGGGGTAGGGATGTACATTTACTCTACCTCTACTAATGAATAAACTTCTGTAAGTTCTTGAAGCTTTTTTTGCCCATCTAAAAAGCTAAGACCTATCATAAAACAAGCTTCAACACATTCAGCACCTGCTTGTTTTATAAGTTTAGCGGCAGCAGTTGCAGTACCACCTGTTGCAATTAAATCATCTATAAGTAAAACTCTTGCACCTTTTTTTTCACCAAAAGCATCTATATGAATTTCGATCTCATCTACACCATATTCAAGAGAATATTTTTCACTAATCGTTGTGTAAGGGAGTTTCCCTTTTTTACGAATTGGTACAAAGCCAACTCCAAGCATTTGTGCAAGTGCAGCTCCAAAAATAAATCCACGAGCATCAATCCCTGCAATATACTCTAAATTGTATTCTTTGTAACGTTGGTAGAGATGGTTCATAAGTACACCATACGCTTCTTTGTTATTTAAAAGGGTAGTGATATCTTTAAAAACAATACCTGGCTTTGGAAAATCTGGTATATCGCGAATAGCACTTTCTATAATTTTTCTTTCTGTATTGCTAAGAGTCATTTTTTATCCTTATAAGAGAGCATCAATACGGCTTTCAAGAGCCTTGATTTTATTGTTAAGTCTGTCTGTTTCTTGTCTATGTTTTGAGTTACGTTGTTTTAAAACTTTAATCTCATTTCTTAGTTTGTTTAACTCTTCACTTAAAATATCTACATTTCCAAGTGCACGTTGGAGTTGGATTTGGTATTTTCGTATTAAAATTTCCGCTTCTTGAAGGGTAAGCTTCATAAGATCATTACTACGTTGCTCTTTGTTTGTAATACTTTTAAAATAGTACATCTTTACAAAAAGATACACAGAAAGGATAGATAAAATACTAAGTAAAGACCATTCCCAAAACATAAAATAGAGTTCCTAGTTTGTTTCTATTTTTGCAACACGGCCACAGTGGCGACCACCGTCGAAGTTACTTGCAATCCAAGCATCTAAAATAGATTCAGCAACACCACGCCCAACAATACGCTCACCAAAACATAAAATATTTGCATCGTTGTGTCCACGTGCAACTTGTGCAGTGTAAGCATCATGACAAAGTGCCGCGCGAATACCCTCATGACGGTTTGCTGCCATACTCATACCAATTCCACTACCACAAATTAAAATTCCTTGTGCTTCTTTATCTGCTAAAACAGCTTCTGCAACTTTATGTGCGTAGTCTGGGTAATCTACTCTATCTTTAGAGTAAGGTCCTAAATCTTCTACTTCGTGACCTTTTTCTCTTAGTAACTCTACTGTATAATCTTTAAGATCAACTCCTGCATGGTCTGTTGCAATATAAAATTTCATTTTGTTTCCTTTATTATGAGATAAGTAGTTGTAAAATTGTACTCACAGGGAGTATTAGTAAAAAATCTTTCAGTGGAGTCATAAGTACCACCAACACTATGATCATACCGTATTGTTCATATTTGTAAAAAAATTCAGCAACGCCTCTTACATTGTATTTTAGTGCTAGGTGTGCTAAAAAGTTTGCACCATCAAATTGTGGAATAGGCAGTAGGTTAAATACTGCTAATACTACATTGATAATAAGAAGTTGATAAACAACCAAATAACCAAAGATATAAAAAAGACCATCTGTTGTTGTTGGAACATGCATTGATGTTAAAGCAATGGAAGCAAAAACAGCAAGGGTAAAATTGTAAAAAATACCAGCTAAATCAACTTGCATAGCACCATTATAACCAGCATTGCGAATAACAGTTCCCATATTGACAGGAACAGGTTTTGCCCAACCAAAAAGCATACCACTCTCACCACCTAAAAGCATAGGTAAAAAGTACATTGTAGCTGGAACAATAATAGTTCCAACTAAATCTATGTGAGAAAGGGGATTAATAGTTAAACGATTTGCATTTTTTGCAGTGTTATCGCCATAAATATAAGCGATATATCCATGCATAATTTCATGCCCAATAATAGCAATAGCTAAAGCTAAAACAGCAGCACCAATTTTTAAAATATCAAGTAAGTCCATAGTACTCTTTGTCTTCTTTTTCTCTAGCTTTTATCGCTTTGTTTAAAATTTCAGGTTGTTCTAAATCTATTGGAGTTTTTCCAATTCTATCCCAACGAATCTCCCAATTATCATCGATTGAGAAGTAGATAAACCATGGAGTTCCCTCTATGTTAGCATAAGGAACAGCTCCCCAAAAGCGACTATCGTTAGAGTGGTCGCGGTTATCTCCCATCATAAAGTATTGACCTTTTGGAACTTTGATTGGTCCAAAGTTAAAAATAGGGCTAGGAAAGCGTCCATTATTAACAATTTTATCATCATGGTGGATTCCTGGATGCTGTTTCATATAAGGGTTTTGTACCCAAAGTTTATTTGCAAATTCAACAAGAGTAAAATCTTTATAATGCTCTTTTATCCACTCATCACCTTCATGAAAATGGATATAAAGATTTTTATCTGCTACAAAAAGTTCATCTTCAGGAAGTGCAACACAACGTTTCACAAAGTGTTGTTTTACATTTTGTGGAGGTCTAAAAATAACAATATCTCCACGTTTTGGTTTATCTCCATCTATAAGTTTTAAATCATCACTCCATGGCATTATAGAAACTTCTATGAACGGAATATGAGGCATAGAGATTCCATAAGCAAATTTTTTAGCAAAAAGATGATCACCAACTAACAGAGTATCTTTCATACTTCCACTTGGGATTCTAAATGCTTGTGCAATAAAAAAAATAACAAAAAGAACTATTATGATAGTTCCTGTCCAGGTATTTGAAAATTTATAGAGTTTGTATAATTTTTCTTTCATTAGTTTTGAGCTCTTTTTTCAAAGTTTAATTTTGCAGCTTTGAGTGTATTGCTTAAAAGCATTGCAATTGTCATAGGTCCAACACCACCTGGTACTGGTGTGATGTAAGAACATTTTTGTGCAACATTTTCATAATCAACATCACCAACAAGTTTTCCATCTTCTGTACGATTAATTCCGATATCTACAATAATAGCACCATCTTTTACCATATCTTCTTTTATAAGGTTAATCACACCAACACCCACTAAGATAATATCTGCTTGAAGTGTATGTTTTTTAAGATCATCTGTAAAAATATGGCACACTTCAACAGTTGCATCTGCATTTAAAAGGAGAGCTGCCATAGGTTTTCCAACAATATTTGAAGCTCCAACAACTACACAGTTTTTTCCTTTTACGTCAATATTATATTCTGCTAAAAGTTCCATTACACCAAGTGGAGTACATGGTACAAATCCATCAAGTTTTGTAGCAAGTCTTCCAACATTATAAGGGTGGAAACCATCAACATCTTTACTTGGATCAACAAGTTCTAAAATTTTTGTTGTATCGATTTGTGGAGGAAGTGGAAGTTGAATTAAAATACCATCTATATTGGGATTTTCGTTCATCATCATAATTGTTTTTTCAATCGCTTCTTGTGAAATATCTTCAGGCATCTCATGTGTTACTGAGTAAAAACCAACTCTGTCACATGCCTTCTTTTTCATATTTACATAAGCAGCACTTGCTGGATCATTTCCTACTAAAATAACAGCTAAACCAGGAGTAACCCCTTGTTTTGTTTTAAGTTCGTTTACCTCTGTAGCAACTTGTTGTTCTATCTTTTTTGAGAGTGCTTTACCATCAAGAATCTGCATATTAACCTCATAAAATAAATTCTGTAGTGCCATTATAGCAACCAAATGATAATAGACTTCTTACAAAGAATTTGCTACAATCTCTTTATGAAATATTTGAGCCTTGTTTTTATTTTTTCTTTTGTATCTCTTATTGCCAAAGAGAGTTTTATCACCCCAAAAGAGTATGCCCAACAACTTTATAAAAATCCACGTGGAATTAGTTGTAAACCTTGCCATGGAGATCGTGGAGAGGGAAATATTATAGCTACATATAGAGATAATGGAGAGTTAAAAACACTCAAAGGTCCTGCGATTAATAAACTCTCTTTTAGAGAATTTGCAAAAAAAATGAATAGCTCAAACAGTGGTATGCCACGTTATTATTTAATAGATAGTGAGATAAAAGCACTTTATTTGCATATACATTTGTACGATAAAAAAAAGCAAAAGGATAACAATGAATCTTGAGCATTTAGAACTCATAACAAAACTGTATGAACAAAGGGATTTAGAAGCTCTTGATAAACTTGCAACTCCTACATTTAGAACTATAAATAAAAAAGATGATTATGCTTCTGTTTTAATGCTTTCGTGCAATAAAATAAAACATCTTTCTAAAATCACAACTTTAAGTGCAGATGCTATTATTTTAAACCTAGAAGATGGTGTAGCTCCACAAGAAAAACCCTTTGCACTTGTTTTAGCTGCACTTTTTTTAAAAGATTTACAAAAGTGTGACAAAAAGCTTATAGTAAGAGTAAATGCTTTAGATGAGGGTGGTTATGATGAGATAGCATATCTTAATCAATTTATGCCAGATGCTATTCGTGTACCAAAAATTAAAACTCCCCAAGAGGTACAAAATGTTGTAGCACTTGTTGATGATAGTATTGAGGTGCACCTCTCTATAGAAACAACACAAGCATGGCATAATTTACGAGAATTGAAAGTAGATAAACAAGTAACAACATTTTATTTGGGTATTTTAGACCTGTTTGCAGATATGAAACTTTCTCAAGGGCTTATTACAAGGCAGAATCAAACAATGCTTTATATGCTTTCACACTTTTTAGTAACTTCTAAAGCTATGGGTGTAAAACCGATCTCTTTTGTATACCAAGAGTACCAAAATTTAGAAGAATTCCAAGAGTGGCTTAATTTGGAAAAAAGTATGGGGTATGATGCAAAAGGGTGTATCTCTCCAAAGCAAGTAGAGCTTGTTAATGCAACTTTTATAGATGAACAAAAAGAGTTAGAGCGTGCACAAGTGATTGTAAAACTTTTTGAGATGCACCAAAAAGAGGGGATCACTGGTTTTGTGGATGAGGAGTATGGGTTTATTGATGAGCCTATTTATAAAGGGGCATTGGCATTGTTAGCTAAAGCTTAAAAAATTAGATAAGTTTTTAAGCTACTTTGTAGTAGAATAAGGCAATTTTATTTTAGGGTGTTTTTAATGAGCGATTTGCTAAGTAACAATGTACAAACTATCAACATCGAAGAAACTCTTCAGAGTAGTTATCTTGACTACTCTATGAGTGTTATTGTTGGGCGTGCACTTCCAGATGTAAGAGATGGTCTTAAACCAGTTCATAGACGTATTTTATATGCTATGGATAAACTCAACCTTTCTCACGGAGCAAAATTTAAAAAGTCTGCTCGTATCGTTGGGGATGTAATTGGACAGTACCATCCCCATGGTGATACAGCAGTGTATGATGCACTTGTACGTATGGCGCAAGATTTCTCAATGCGTATGGAACTTGTAGATGGGCAAGGGAACTTCGGGTCTGTAGATGGTGACTCTGCTGCAGCTATGCGTTATACAGAAGCAAGAATGACACGTTATGCTGGAGAGCTTTTAAAAGATTTAGAGAAGAACACAGTAAACATGATAGATAACTATGATGCTACTACAAAAGAACCAGATGTTCTTCCTACACGTGTACCAAATTTACTTATTAATGGTTCAAGTGGTATTGCTGTTGGTATGGCAACAAATATTCCTCCACATAATCCTGTAGAGATTATGGAGGGGTTAAAAGCATTACTAGCAAATCCAAATATCTCTTTGTATGACCTTATGGAGTATATTAAAGCTCCAGATTTCCCAACTGGTGGTATTATTTTTGGTAAAAAAGGGATTTTAGATGCTTATGAGAGTGGTCGTGGGCGTATTAAAGTTCGTGCTAAAACACATATTGAGAAAAAAGGGAATAAAGAGATTATCATTATAGATGAACTCCCTTACCAAGTAAATAAAGCACGTTTAATTGAAAATGTAGCAAATCTTGTAAAAGATAAACTCATTGAGGGTGTAAGTGAGATTCGTGATGAGTCTGACCGTGATGGTATGCGTGTTGTTATTGAGCTAAAAAAAGATGCAATGAGTGAAATTGTACTCAATAACCTCTTTAAACAAACAAGTATGCAAGTGACATTTGGTATTATAATGCTTTCTATTTTAAACCAAGAGCCACGCATTTTTGGAATTATCGATATTTTAAAACATTTTATTAACCATAGAAAAACAGTAATTATTCGTCGTACAATTTTTGATTTAGAAAAAGCAAAAGCACGTGCTCATATTTTAGAAGGTCTGAAAAAAGCTATCGATATTATTGATGATGTTATTCGTGTTATTCGTGCATCGCAAAGTGAAGAAAAAGCGCGTGAAGGGCTTGTAACTGAGTTTGACTTTTCTCCAATTCAAGCACAAAATATTGTTGCAATGCGTCTTGGTCGTTTAACAGGACTTGAGATTGAAAAAATTGAAAATGAGCTTCGTGAATTGCATGAGCTTATTGAATATTTAGAGTCTATTTTAAAAAGTGAAGAGGTTCTTCACAAAATTATAGATGAAGAGTTCGATGAGATTATAGCAACATATAACACTCCACGTAGAACTGCTATTGAAGATGATTATGATGATATTGATATTGAAGATCTCATTCCAAATGAGCCAATGGTTGTTACTATTACTCATAGAGGGTACATTAAACGTGTACCTTTAGCATCGTACGAAAAACAAAAACGTGGTGGTAAAGGAAAAACTGCTGTTACAACGTATGAAGATGACTTCATAGAGAGTTTCTTTACATGTAACACACACGATACACTTTTATTTGTAACAGATAGAGGACAACTTCATTGGTTAAAAGTGTACAGAATTCCAGAGGGAAGTCGTACAGCAAAAGGAAAAGCTGTTGTAAATCTTATTAATCTTGTAGCAGATGAGAAGATACAGTCTATTATCCCTACAACAGATTTTAGTGAGGAAAAATCACTTGTCTTCTTTACAAAAAATGGTGTTGTAAAACGTACAAATTTAAGTGAGTTTAGCAATATTAGAAGTAATGGTGTAAGAGCGATTGTTTTAGATGAAGATGATGAACTCATTACAGCAAAAATTGCAGATAAAGAGACAAAATATCTCTTTATTGTTACAAAACTTGCACAATGTATTAAATTTGAGATTGAAAAAACACGTGAACAAGGTCGTTCAACGCGTGGTGTTAGAGGGATTAAATTTAAACATGAAGGTGACCAAGTAGTTGATGCTAACATTATTGCAAGTGATGAGCAAGAGATTTTAATGGTTGCTGAAAAAGGTATAGGTAAACGTACAGAAGCTGGAGAATACCGTCTTACAAACCGTGGTGGTAGTGGTGTTATAGCTATGAAAATGACTACCAAAACAGGTAAAAATATTGTTGGCTGTTTAATGGTAGATGAAAATATGGATATGATGGCACTTACAAAAGCTGGTAAAATGATTCGTGTAGATATGCAAACAATCGCAAAATCTTCACGTAATACTTCTGGTGTTTACATTGTTAAAGGTGATGATGTAGCAAGTATTTCTCGTTGTCCTAAAGAGGAGAAAGAGGAAGAGGAAATAGAAGAGACTCCAGAGTCACAACCGCAACTTACATTAGATATGGAATAGTCTTTGCTAGTATCTTTTTAGTTTTAAGTACTAAAAGGATACTACAATTATGAAAACATCTTTTTTCTTCTCTGCACTTTTAATTAGCTCTTTAGCTTTTGCAACAGATAGTGTAGAATCTACCGAAATTATAGATATGCCAGAAACTACGTCTAGTAGTGATAGTGTTAAAAATAATACTCTTTTACAAGAAGATTACAATATTCGTTTAAGTGTTATTGGGCAAGGTGTTGCACCAATGCATACTGCTTCTCCTGCACAAGCTTTTGCTCTTGCTAAACGTGCTGCTATAGCAGATGGTTATAGACTTATTGCTGAAAAAATTAAAGGAGTAAGAGTAGAGGGACAAGATACTATTAAAAATATGATGGTAACACGTTCAACTGTACGTACTTATGTTAGAGCAATGGTTCAAAATGCTAATATTGTAGAAACTAACTTTAAAGATGGTTTATGCGAAGTAGAGATGGAAGTAACACTCTCTTATGCAGACCTTGCGCATTAATATTTTTTTTAGTTTTAACACTTTTTGGGAGTGAAGAGTATCTTATATCGTATAGATATGTAATAAAAGATGCTTTTTTATACAATGAGAGTTTTTTACTCTCAAAAGCTATGAGAAAATGTAGTGGAACTCCACAAAAAGAGATAACAATCTTTAATGAGAAGCATCTTTCTTTAAAAAAACTTTTAAGTGATACATCGGGTGAGTTTATATTTTATTTACATAAACTAGGACTTGATGTTGAGCATAGAGTAATACAAAACAATATGCAAAATAGTGACACAACTATTCTAACTCTCCACACAACTTGCTTCAAAGTCGATTTTAATGAAGATTTTGTTATACTCACCCCTTTAAGGTAAAGGTGTTTTAAAGTGAAGATAGCAATTGTTGAAGATGATATTAATATGCGTAAATCTCTTGAAATCTCAATGGGAGATTATGAAGAGTTTGAAGTTAAAACATTTAAAAATGCTAAAGATGCACTCAAAAAATTAGATGATAGTTTCGATTTAATTATTACTGATATTAATATGCCTGGAATGGATGGTTTAGAGTTTGTAAAAGAACTTGATGGAAAGTTTGATGTTATTATTATGACAGCAAATGCAACCCTTTCTCGTGCTATAGAGTCTATCCATTTAGGTGTAAAAGATTTTTTACTCAAACCATTTGATATAGACACACTTGTAGAGGCTATAAAAAGAGAAGATAAAATTCAACAAGTGACTAAAAAAATATCAAAAAAATCAAAAGAGTCTAAAGATGGCTTTTTGGGGACATCAGAAATTTTAGATGGTGTATTAAATATTGCAAATAAAGCTGCTAAAACAGATGCTTCAGTTTTACTTTTAGGTGAGAGTGGAGTTGGAAAAGAGGTTTTTGCAAACTATATTCACAAAAACTCTCCACGTGCAAAAAAACCTTTTATCGCTATAAATATGGCAGCTTTGCCAGAAAATCTTATAGAGAGTGAACTTTTTGGTTTTGAAAAGGGTGCTTTTACAGATGCCCTTGAAGCAAAAGCGGGTCAATTTGAATTAGCAAATGGTGGAACACTTTTTTTAGATGAGATTGCAGAGATGCCGTATGGTGTTCAAGCTAAACTTTTACGTGCATTACAAGAGCGTGAAGTTCGTCGTTTAGGTTCATCTAAATCTATTAAAATAGATGTTCGCATTGTTGCAGCAACAAATGCCGATTTAGATAAAAAAATAAAAAATGGTGAATTTAGAGAGGATTTGTACTATAGACTTAATACAATTCCCCTTCACATTCCACCTTTACGTGAAAGAAAAGAGGAGATTTTAGCTATTGCTGAATCTATGGCACAAAAATATTGCCAAAAATATAATTTTGAACAAAAAACTTTTTCAGAAGGTGCAAAAGAGGAACTTTTAAGTTACGATTGGCCTGGAAATATACGTGAGTTACTCTCTGTTGTAGAAAGGGCGGTAATATTAAGTGAAAAAGATGAAATTCAAGCAAATGAGCTTTATTTAGAAAATAGGAGAAGAAATTGAAAAAATACAATGTAGCAGTTGTTGGTGCCAATGGTGCTGTTGGTGAGGAGATTTTAAGAGTTTTAGAGGAAGTTGATTTTCCCGTTGCAAAACTAGTTCCACTTGCAAGTGCAAGAAGTGCTGGAAAAACTGTTGAGTATAAAGAGCAAGAGGTAACAATTTTAGAATTAACTCATGATGTCTTTGAAGAACAAGAGGTGGAGATTGCCCTTTTTAGTGCAGGTGGAAGTGTGAGTGCAGAGTTTGCTCCTGCAGCTGTAAAAGCTGGTGCAGTTGTAATTGATAACACTTCACACTTTAGAATGGATAAAGATGTACCTTTAGTTGTTCCAGAGGTAAATCCACAAGATATTGCTCTTTGGAAAAAAACAGGGGTTATTGCAAACCCTAACTGTTCAACTATTCAGATGGTGCAAGCACTTAAACCTTTGGATGAAGCATACGATTTACTACGTGTTGATGTTGCAACATATCAAGCAACAAGTGGTGCTGGAAAATCTGCAATGGAAGAGTTAGTAAACCAAATGCAAGCATTCTTTGCATTTAAACTTGATGAAGCAGAGCATAAAGCATTTAACCAACAAATTGCACTCAATGTTATTCCACAAATTGATAAATTTATGGAGAATGATTTTACTAAAGAAGAGATGAAAATGGTAAATGAAACTTCTAAAATTATGCATAAAAATATTGCTCTTAGTGCAACTTGTGTTCGTGTTCCAGTGCTGCGTGGACACTCTGAAGCAGTTACTATGACATTTGATAGTGAAGTAACAGCTAAAGAAGCAAAAGAACTTCTAGCAAAAGCACCAAATATTGTAGTGGTAGATAATCCAGCAGAGGAACTTTACCCAATGCCAGCAAATTGTGTAGATAAAAATGAAACATTTGTAGGGCGTATTCGTGAAGATAATTTCTCTAAAAATATGCTTCATATGTTTGTAGTAGCAGATAATTTAAGAGTTGGTGCAGCAACAAATGCAGTAAGAATTGCACAAAAATGGATAGAGTTAGAGGAAAACAACTAATATGTTAGAGAGAATTTTTGAAGGTGGACTTTGGAGTTCACGCTTTATGGTTTTACTTGCGGTTATTTTTGGGCTAGTTGGTGCAGTGGCACTTTTTGTAGTTGCATCTTTTGATGTTTATGACACTGCAAAATATGTCATTACAACATATATGACACATGCACATCCACATAATTTTCATGAAGATGTTGTTGGTGGGATTATTGGTGCTGTAGATTTATATCTTATTGGTGTTGTTATGTTAATTTTCTCTTTTGGGCTTTATGAACTGTTTATTTCAGATATTGATGCTGCAAAAGAGGATGAAGAGAGAGGAAATAAAATTTTAGCTATCCATTCACTTGACCAACTTAAAGATAAAATCTCAAAAGTGATTGTAATGGTTTTAGTTGTTAGTTTTTTCCAAAAAGTTGGGCATACGGAGTATCATGGAGCATTAGAGATGCTTTACTTTGCTCTTTCAATTACAGCTGTTGCAGTTGGATTATTCTTTTTAAATAAGGTAGGAAAACATTAATGAGTAATAAAATATTTGTAGATGCGTGTTTTGGAAAAGAAACACCATACACTCCTGTATGGATGATGCGTCAGGCTGGACGTTACCTTCCGGAGTATATGAAAGTGCGTGCAGAAGCTGGAAACTTTTTAAATCTTTGTCATGATCCTAAAAAAGCGTGTGAAGTAACATTACAACCTGTAGATATTATAGGTGTTGATGCTGCTATTTTATTTAGCGATATTTTAGTGATTCCAGATGAGATGGGAATGGATCTCTCTTTTGTAAAAGGGGAGGGACCTAAGTTTTCAGACCCAATTAAAGATGAAGCAGATTTAGATAGACTCATAGGTGGTGAAGAAGCTGCAAGTAAACTTACTTATGTTTACGAAACAATTGAGCTTATTAAAGAGAATTTAGCACAAGATAAAGCACTTATTGGTTTTACTGGAGCACCTTGGACACTTGTTACTTATATGATTGAGGGGCAAGGGAGTAAAACATATACACTCTCTAAAAAGATGATGTATTCAAATCCTGAGCTTTTACATAAAATTTTAGCTAAAGTGACTGAAGTTGTAAAACTTTACTTAGAGAAACAAATTCAAGCTGGTGTTGATGTTGTACAAATTTTTGATAGTTGGGCAGCAGCGATTGAACCAAGTAAATATGATGAATTTTCTTGGAAATATATGACAGAGATTGCTTCATATATTAAAGAGAAATATCCACATATTCCTATTATTATGTTTCCAAAAGCTATTCCTGCATTTATTGAACAAGGTTTAGTATATGGTGAATTTGATGTATTTGGAGTAGATTGGGGAACACCAATGGCTCTTGCAAAAGAAAAACTTGGAGATAAATATGTTCTTCAAGGAAATATGGAACCACACCGTCTTTACTCTAAAGAGGCAACAACTGAATGTGTTGAATCTTTACAAGAGTTAATGGGTGGTAAGCGTCATATTTTTAACTTAGGTCATGGAATTTTACCAGATGTTCCAGTTGAGAATGCAAAACATTTTATAGATGAGTGTCATAGAGTCAGTGGAAAAAAATAGTATTATTTTTGGACCAATCCATTCACGCCGTTTTGGCGTGAGTTTGGGAATTGATTTATCTCCGTCACAAAAGCAATGTAATTTTGATTGTTTATATTGTGAGCTTTCACCTGCAAAAGTTATAGATAAACAAGAAAAAGTTATAGAAGTAGATGCAATTATAGATGCTTTAAAAACCCATCTTAATGATACCATTGATGTTATAACACTTACTGCAAATGGTGAACCTACACTTTATCCTTACCTTGATGAACTCATAGATAAAATAAAATCTATAACAAATAAAGAGATACTCATTTTAACAAACAGTGCAACACTTAAAGATAAAAAAGTATTTAATGCACTTTTAAAGCTCGACCAAGTAAAACTCTCTTTAGATGCAGCAACACAAGAGGTATTTAAAAAGATAGATAGAGCAACATCAACAATTCATGTGGATGAAATTATTGAAGCTATTTCACTATTTAGTAAATTATATAGTGGAAAATTGATGATTGAGATTTTATTTGTTAAAAATATTAATGATAAACCTCAAGAGATTGTAAAACTCAATGAAGCACTTTTAAAATTTAGCAATATTTACCGTGTAGATATAGGAACAATAGATAGACCACCTGCATATAAGGTGGATTCTCTTAGTTTTGAAGAGTTACATAAAATCTCTTTAGCATTTGATGCAACTTTGCCAATTCATATAGCAACGAGAAAAGCAACAAAAGATGCAAAAAGTTTTTATTCTCAAGAGGATATTGTAAATACATTGTTAAAAAGACCTTTAACTCAAGATGATATAGAGCATCTTTTTGATGAAAAATCGCAAGAGAATTTTAAACAACTTCTACAAAAGGGTGTGATAAAAGAGCAAAAAATGGGAAATATCTTATTTTTTGTAGTAAAAAGTAAAAAATAACTTGACAAAGAAGTTGTTTTTTACTATAATTTCGCCACTTCAAAACAAAACATTCCGGATTAGCTCAGCGGTAGAGTAGGTGACTGTTAATCACTTGGCCACTGGTTCGAATCCAGTATCCGGAGCCACTTCAAAAATCCCCCTAAAATATGAACTTTCAAGTACTTTTTGGAATCACTTATCTCTCTTCTTGCATTGATTTTCTTCATATATCTTATGAGTATTGTGATGAAGTCAGTTTTTACAACACTTAGTTTTGGCTTGTTATCATCAGAAAAGACTACAGAGAGTACTACAAAAAAAAATACCCTCAATCCTCTTTTAGCATTTTTGCATTATCAGAGAATAAAAAATAAAAATGGGATGATGTCTCAAGAAGATATTGCAAAAATTTTTAAATATAACAACAAGGGTTTAGTTCTTGATGGCAAAGATAAAAGACTCTCTATAAAAGATAGCTGTAACCATATCACAATCTTGAGGTACAAACTTATAAAGAGTACCCACAATCTCTTGAAGTTTATCAAAAGGTGTATTTGGATTACATTTAAATTCTATTAAAATCCCTTGTGCTGTTTGTAAACTTGAAGAGAGTTCATTTTCTATAAGCTCTTGAAGTTCTTTAAAAGTTAAAGTTTCTGTGACAATCCCATCAATAGAACCTTTGTGAGAGAGGATAATTTCAAGATCGTTTTTGTTTGTTGGTATAGACATAAAGATGCTCCTGTGTAAAAATTTATGTAACATTAGCATCTATAAACGACAACTTTATGTCTTGTTTTACTTTTTTCAAAAACTTTCGCTATAATAACTGAATATTTATTCACTAGGAAAAGTTATGCATGAATATAGCATTGTGCAATCTCTTTTAAACCAAATAGAAGATGTTGCTAAAGAAAACGAAGCTACAAAAGTTACAAAAATTGTTACAAAAATTGGTGTAATGAGTGGAGTTGAACCCCACCTTTTAGAGATAGCATTTAACACATTTAAAGAAAAAACTATTTGTGATGGGGCAGAGTTTATTATGAAAATCCAGCCAATTACCATACGGTGCAACAGTTGTAAAAGTGAAAGTGAACTCGATGAAGTTCACTACTGTTGTCCAAAATGTGAAAGTGTCGATGTTGAAGTGATAGATGGTGAAGATATGTTTTTAATGAGCTTGGAGATGGAATAATGCAAGAGTATTGGGAAAGTTATGTAAAGCCTATTGAGGGTAAAAAAGCAATGGTAGCATTTAATGCAAATGTAGCAGATGGTGCTCCACACCCTGAGTATATGTATGTAGGGTTTGTAAAAATTAAACTAAAAAATCCAACAGAGGATGGTTTAGTTACAAAAGATGAGAGTGATGATATAGGCTTTGTGGAAGATAGGTTAGAGATGGAGTCGCTTCGCTGGAGGAGTGGAAAATATATTGGGCGTATTATCTCTAATGGTGAAGTAACTTTTATTTATGCACTAAAGTTAGATTTTGAGTGGAGCAACACTGTTAGTGAAGCGATGAAACATTTTAATTATGAGTATGAGTACGGTTCACGCCAAGATATGGAGTGGGAGGTGTACCAAAAGCTACTTTTTCCAACAATCAAAGAGTGGCAACTCATTGCAAATCGCCACTCTTGCCGCTCTTTAGTAGAACAAGGCGATACTTTAGAAAAACCTCGTGCAATTGAGCATAAAGCATATTTTTACTCTGAAGATGAAAGAAAAAATTTTACTCAAGCAATAGAAAAAGAGGGATTTCTATTTTCAAAAAATACACAAAGAGTTTTTAGAGATCAAGATATTTTTGGTGTAGAGTTTTATAGACTAGATAAGCCATTTTATTACGATATAGACCAAATAACACTTGAACTTATAGATAAAGCAGAACAATTTAATGGTAATTATGATGGTTGGGAGTGTTCTGTAGTAAAATAAGTGGTATAATTCGTAAAAATATTTTTACGGATTATGCAGATGGCAAAAATAACAAAAGAGAAAAGAAAAGATGGTATTATTGAAGCTTCTTTGAAACTCTTTTCTCAAAACGGTTTTTACACAACAACTATACCAGATATCGCTCAAAAAGTTGGTATGAGTGTTGGAAATTTTTATAACTATTTTAAATCTAAAGATATTCTGGCAAAAGAGTTGCTTATTTATATCTCTGAATATTTGGGTCGTGAAATTCGAGCAATTAATGAGATGGATATCTCCACACAAGAAAAAATTCAAAAAATTGTAACAATGTATTTTGATGTTGCACAAGAAAAACCTGAGATGATAGAGTATTTTTTAAGGGTTTATCTCTCAAACCGTGAGGTTTTCAATGAAGGGTGTGAGGGTGTTGTTTGTGTAAGTGCATTTGTTACAGAGATGATGCTCTTTTTTGATGATGGTGTTGCTTCTGGTGAGCTTAGAGATCAAGATTTCTTTAGTGCTTTTGGTTTGTTTATGGGGTATTTAGGTGGTATGGTTTTTTTACATGGAGAGAAAATTTTACCAATCTCTTTAGAGGAGTACACAGACTCTATTGCACTCAATATCTACAATGCACTCAAAACAAACTAAAAAACTCTCCCTTTTATGGCTTCAAGGAATGAGCTGCAACGGCAATGCTCACTCCTTTTTAAACTACACACATTTAGAAAAACTTTTAGACTCTTTTACTGTTTTGTACCACCCAATTTTAGCTTCACAATACACTTTAGAAGAGGTGTTAGAATTACAACTAAGTTGTGATGTTTTAATAGTGGAAGGGAGTTACAACTCTACAATGTATAGAGGTGGAGTATTGTTTGATACTTTTTTAAAACACTATGCAAAAAATGCTCAAACAATTATAGCTGCTGGGAGTTGTGCAACGTATGGTGGTATTTTTTATGAAAAAGATCCAAAAAATAGTAGTGGAATGATCTTTACAAAAGAGCAAGAGGGTGGAGTTTTAAGTAACTACAAAGAAAAAATCATCAATCTTCCAGGTTGTCCAATCCACCCACAATGGCTAGGGTATGTTTTAGAGATGGTAGCGGCAAAAAAAACTATAGCATTAGATAACCAATACCGCCCACAAGAACTTTTTAGCACACTTGCTCATCACGGTTGTACACGTAATGAATACTTTGAATGGAAAGTAGATGCTGATGATTTTGGCAAGAAAGAGGGGTGCTTGTTTTACAATCAAGGGTGCCGTGCTCCTATGACACATGCATCTTGCAATAAAATTTTATGGAATGAAGTGAGTTCAAAAACACGCATAGGAACACCATGTTTTGGATGTACTGAAGCAGATTTTCCACGTCAAAATCTTTTTAGTACCAAAACAAATATGTCAATTCCACAAGATGTTCCACTTGGCGTTTCAAAAAGAGCCTATTTAAGTATTGTGGGTATTGCAAAAACATTCCATATAGAAAGATTAGAAGGAAAACTTATTGATTACAAAAAAACTAATTGACCAAATAGAGGGTGAAGCGAGTCTCTATTTTGAGTTAGAAAACAATAAAGTAAGTTTTAGCACTATCTCCTTTGGAGAGTTTAGAGGTATGGAGCAAATTTTAGAGCAAAAACCTGCTTTAGATGCTCTTGTGCTTACTCCACGTGTATGTGGTATTTGTGGGCATTCTCACCTTTTAGCAACTGTTAGAGCCTTAGAAGATTGTTATGCTCAAAGTGGTAATCCTCTAACACTAAGCAATAAAGCACAAACTATACGTGAAGTTACCCTTATTATGGAGCATATTCAAAACCATTTAAAGTGGATTTATTTTACAATTTTACCCTCTTTGGCAAACTTAGATGCTCTACCAAAACAAAACAACCAACTCAAAGGTGCTTATGGGGCGTCTTTGTGTGCAAAAGTTATCGCTTTATTTGGTGGGCAGTGGCCACATTCGTCCTATATGCTACCAGGTGGTATTACAAGTGATTTTACAAATATAGAACTATTGCAGGCAAAAAATATTTTAGAGGAGTTACAAATTTTTGTAGAAAAAGAGGTTGTAGGGAGTGAATTGGAAGATTTTTTAGCATTTGAATCGTGTAAAGATTTTAACAATTTACAAAGTGATGTAGCTACAATAGAAAAAGCACTTTTAAACTTAGAGATGCAGAAAAAAGGGTTAGCTTATGATAGATTTTTAGTTTTAGGGAAGCATAGTTTTTCTTTAGCATCCAAAGTTTTACAAACAAGAGTTTTTCAAGCAGATGCTAAGTATATCTCTATAAAAGAGAGCTTCTCTCCACACCAAAAATCGTATGCAAAAAATGCACTCTATAAAGAGAAGTATTACGAAACAGGTCCACTTGCACGTGCTATAGCAGGTAATAGTAAAATTATTAAAAATATGCATCGCCGTTTTAAAGATAGTACCTACTCAAGGGTTATGGCAAGAGTTTTTGAGATGGCTTCGTTTGTAGTAACAGCAAAAGAGCTTTTAGATAAGGTAGATATTTTAGAACACTCTTTTATCTCCCCTAAAGACATAAATAAAATTAGCGCAAAAGGTGTGGGTGTTGTGGAAGCTCCACGTGGACCACTAATTCATGAGGTTGAATTAGAGGAGGGGATTATAAAAAATTACAATATTGTAACCCCTACACAGTTTAATATTGGAAGTGATACCACACAAAACCCAACTCCAGCACAAAAAGCAATGTTAGGAGTTTCAAAAGAGGAGGCCTCTTTTATCTTTAAAAGTTTTGATGTTTGCTCTGTTTGTACAACACATTAAAAGAGTATGCTATAATTATGACAATATATTGTCACATAAAGGATAACAATGCAAGCAATTCTTTACACACAAGCAAGAAATAATTTAAGAGATATCATCAATCAAGCATGTCAAAATTTTGAAGAGTTTGTTATTACAACAAAAGATAAACAATCAGCTGTACTAATCTCTCAAGAGGAGTATGATTCAATGAAAGAGACACTTTATTTGCTTACCTCTAACAACAATAGAACACGCCTTCTTGATGCAGTAGAGCAAATAGAAAATGCAAAATTTGTTACAAAAGAGCTTGATATATGATAGTTGCCTTTGCAGATAATGGCTGGGAGGATTATCTTTATTGGCAACAAAACGATAAAAAAATTTTAAAACGCATTAATATGCTTATAAAAGATATACAAAGAAACCCTTATGATAAAAATGGTCTTGGTAAACCTGAAAGACTGAAAGCAAATTTATCTGCTTATTATTCTCGTAGAATCACCTCTGAACATCGTCTTGTTTATACACTAAAAGATGATTTAATTGTTATTGCACAATGTAGATTTCACTATTAGCATTCCCTTTAGTCCAAAAGAAATATAAGAAAAAACAAATTTTATATAATCTTAAAAATTATAATATTTACTTAAGTTTTCTTTCAGTAATATATTTGAATGATTATTCATTAATATTATAGAGGAGCTGGCTATGGCTGATAGAATTGAGGGTGTAAAGAAGCTTTTTACATCTAAGAGTGCGCGCATAGAAACAAATAAAGGTGATGCGTACTATGAAAAGCTTTTTGCAAAGTGTCAAGCAAGAATTGATGAGTTAAAAACTCAGCAACCAATTAACAACAGATTAGAGATTGCAGATGTTTTAGAGATGCAAGGGATAGAGAGACGTGACTTCTTAAAATGGGCAAGTGCAGTAACAGGTATGTTAATGCTTCCTTCTTCATTTACTCCACTTGTAGCAGATGCTGCACTTCTTATGAACAGAGCACCAGTAATTTGGTTAGAACTCTCAGACTGTGCGGGTAACTCAGAAGCACTTTTACGTTCAGATGGACCAAAAATTGATGAAATTGTTTTAGATATTATTTCACTAGAATTTCACGAAACACTTCAAGCAGCAGCAGGGCATCAAGCTGAAAAGCAACTAGAAGACGCAATGGAGCATTTTAAAGATAAATATCTTTTATTTGTTGAGGGAGCTATCCCTATGGCAAATAATGGTTCTTTTGGTACTATTGGTGCAAGTGGTGAAACAATGCACGATCACCTTGTACGTGTTGCAAAACACTCAGCAGCAGTTGTAGCAGTTGGTTCTTGTGCAACATTTGGTGGTGTTCCAGCAGCAGCTCCAAACCCAACAGGTGCAGTGGGTGTAATGGATGTTATTGACGGAAAACCACTTATCAATATTCCAGCATGTCCAGCAAACCCTGCAAATATGGTTGGTGTAATTATTCACTACATCTTAACAGGTCAAGTTCCAGAGTTAGATTCACTTCTACGTCCTAAGTTTGCATTTGGTTATAGAATCCACGATAACTGTGAAAGACGTGCACACTTTGATGCTGGTGAGTTTGTTGAAGAGTGGGGCGATGAGGGTGCGAAAAACAACTTCTGTCTTTACAAAGTTGGTTGTAAAGGTCCTATGACATTTAATAACTGTTCAATTGTACGTTACAACGAAGGTGTAAACTGGCCAGTTGGTGTTGGACGTGGTTGTATTGGTTGTTCTGAGCCAGATTTCTGGGATAAATATGCATATGAAAGACCAATGGCAGATGCTCACATTAAAGCACCAACAGGTGGTGTTGAGAAAACTGTCGATGAATTTGGTTTAGGGCTTTTAACAGCAGCAGGTATTGGTATAGGTATTCATGCAGCAGCAAGTTACGCGGCAAATAAAAATGAGCAAGGAGACGCATAATGGGTAAAAAACATATTATAGTAGATCCAATTACTAGGATTGAGGGACATTTAAGAATCGAAGCTGTTATAGATGAAAATAACAATATTGTAGATGCCTATGCAGCTTCTACACTTTTTCGTGGAATAGAAACTATTTTACAAGATAGAGATCCACGTGATGCTGGACTTTTAGCAATGCGTATTTGTGGTGTATGTACTGGTACTCACTACCAAAGAAGTATAGAGGGTGTTGAGGATGCGTTTGATATTACAATCCCTAAAAATGCTCGTATTGTGCGTAACTTAATTCAAGGTGCACTTTATGTTCATGACCACTTAGTACACTTTTACCACTTACACGCACTTGACTTTGTAGATGTTGTTTCAGCTTTAAAAGCAGACCCTAAAAAGACAAGCCAAGAGGCTGTAAAATGGGCAAAAGTTGCTGGTACTAACCCATATATTGAGGGTGAAGGGCAATTTAAAGAGATTCAAGACAGAGTTGCAAAATTTGTAAAACAAGGGCGTCTTGGAATTTTTGGTAATGGTTATTGGGGTAATAAACACTACAAACTTACACCAGAGCAAAACCTTATTGGTGTAGCACACTACCTAAAAGCACTTGATATTCAACGTGATTTAGCAAAAATGCAAGCAATCTTTGGTGGTAAAAACCCACACCCACAATCTATTGTTGTTGGTGGTGTTACTTGTGTTCAAGATATTAAAAACCCTGCTCGTATTGCACTTTTTAAATCTCTTTTAAAAGATGGTACGAAATTTATTAAACAAGCATATTTACCAGATGTTTATATGGCTGGAACTATGTATGCAGATGAAGCTACTGATTCTAAATCAACATACAAAGCTTTCAAAGAGGGCAAAGGTGTTGGTGGAACTGGTGGAGGACTGCTAAACTATATGAGTTATGGAGATTTCCGTCTTGATGATACAGGGTTTTACAAGTCTGCACTTTTATTTCCAAGTGGAGTAGTTTTAAATGGAGATCTTTCAAAACTTCATCCTTTTGATCCACAAAAAGTTGCAGAAGATGTAACGCATGCTTGGTATGAAGGTGACAAACCACTTCACCCTTATGAGGGGCAAACTGTTCCAAACTATACTGGTTTAGAGAAAAAAGAAGATGGTATGGCTTATCTTAAAACTGATGAGAAATACTCTTGGATTAAATCTCCAATCTATGATGATGAGAGAATGGAAGTTGGTCCACTTGCACGTATGATTGTTGGTTATGCTGCAAAAGATGAGCGTATTACAAAATATGTAACAAAATTCTTAAAACAAGCAAACCTTCCAATTGAAGTGCTTTTCTCAACTATTGGTCGTACAGCAGCTCGTGCTATTGAGACTGAGCTTATGGCAGATGTAATGGTAGAGTGGGTAGATGAACTTGCAGCAAATGTTGCAGCAGGTGATGATAGCACTTGGCAAGAGTTTGATTTTGATTTAGTAAGTAAAGATTCGAAAGGTGTTGGTCTTGCAGAAGCTCCACGTGGTGCACTTGGACACTGGGTGAAAATTAAAGATGGAAAAATTGTAAATTATCAAGCGGTTGTACCATCTACGTGGAATGCAGCACCAAGAGATTATAAAGGTCGTTTAGGTGCATATGAGGCATCTTTAATTGGTACAAAAGTAGCAAACCCTGAAGAGCCTTTAGAGATTATTCGTACAATTCATAGTTTTGACCCATGTATTGCGTGTGCTGTTCACGTAGTAGATACAAAGGGTAAAGAGTTAGGTGTTTATAAAGTGGACACTGGTTGTAGTATCTAAGGAGTTTTTATGAAACAAGGATACAAACAAGTAAAAAGGATGACACCATATATGAGGCTCAACCACTGGGTTGTTGCCTTTTCAATGGTTGGTGCTATTGTAACGGGGCTTTATATTGGGCATCCTTATTATCAAAGTTATATTGCAGACCCTGCTGTTGCTAAGTATGTAATGGGATGGAACAGATGGGTGCATTTTATGTTGGCTATTATTTTTGATGTAAGTAGTATTGTTATTGCATATCTTTACTTTTTTTCAAGATTTGAAAAGCCATATAAAAAGCTTATTCCAAATGCACAAAACATTACAGAGTTTAAAGAGGTTGTACTTAACCTTGTAACTTTTAACCGTCGTAAAAAGTTTGACTCAACACATACAGATAGTTTTAATACTGTATTTTTCTTAGTATTTCACCTGCTTCTTGCGTGGATGTTACTAAGTGGTTTACAACTTTATGTACATGGTTTAGAGTCTGGACTTAGCTCTATTGGTAATTGGTGGCCATGGATGTTACACCTTGTAACTGACTGGACTGTACCATTTAGTGGCTTTTTAGTTGGAACTTCATCTCCAACGGCTTCTATTATGGATGTACGTATTGCTCACCACGCTGCTATGTGGTGGATTATAGTGTGGATTGCATTTCACATCTACTACCAAGTATGGAGAACAATCTTCTGGAAAGAGGGTGACATTAACATCGTAATTGGTGGTTCTAAATTTATAAAAGAGGGGAAAGAGGCTTAAGCCTTTTTCTTCTTGATTTTTTAATTTTTTTCTTTTCTTTTTCTTTTTCTTTTTAATATGTCTTATTATAAAAAAGCGATATAATTAACAAAAATAATTATGATGGACTAAAACAGTATGGGTGAAGCAGAGAAAAAGAAGTTAGAACAACAACTATGGAATATTGCCAATGAGTTAAGAGGTAAAATGAACCCTGATGAGTTTAGGGATTATATACTCGGGTTTATATTTTACAAATATCTCTCTGAAAAGATGGAAAGCTTTGCAAATGAACTTTTAGAAGAGGATGAAGTTTTATACTCTTACTTAGAAGATACAGAAGAGGACAAAGAGTATCTTGATGCCATCAAAGAAGATGCTATAGAGGAGCTTGGATATTTTCTTTATCCTTGGGAGCTTTTTAGTGCAGTTGCCAAAAGAGGCAATAGTGATACAAATAGTTTTATACTTGAAGATTTAACAACTATTTTAAGACACATAGAACAATCCACAATGGGTCATGAGAGTGAAGATGATTTTGAACATCTTTTTGAAGACCTTGACCTAACTTCTACAAAACTTGGCAAAACCGAAGATGCCAAAAACACTCTTGTTGCTAAAATACTTTTTCATTTAGATAGTATTGACTTTGAACTCAAAAACCATGACAGAGATGTACTTGGAGATGCTTATGAGTACCTCATAGGTATGTTTGCAAGTGGTGCTGGTAAAAAAGCTGGAGAGTTTTACACTCCAAAAGAGGTATCAACTGTTTTAGCTAAAATTGTTACAAATAATAAATCTAAACTCAAATCAGTTTATGACCCAACTTGTGGTAGTGGTTCTTTGCTTCTTCGTGTTGGTCGTGAGGTGGAAGATGTAAGTAACTACTACGGACAAGAACTCAACCGAACCACTTATAACCTCGCTCGTATGAATATGATAATGCACGATATTCACTACAGAAAGTTTGATATAAAACAAGAAGATACACTTGAGAATCCACAACATTTAGATATGAGATTTGATGCCATAGTTGCTAACCCTCCATTTTCTGCTCAATGGTCGGCAAATCCACTTCATCTTAGTGATGATAGGTTTTCTCAGTATGGAAAGTTAGCACCCAAGTCCAAGGCTGATTATGCCTTTGTAACACATATGATTCATCATTTAGATGAAAATGGAACGATGGCTGTTGTGCTTCCTCACGGGGTGTTGTTTCGTGGTAGTAGTGAAGGGCATATACGAAGATACCTCATAGAAGATAGAAACTATCTTGATGCTGTTATAGGACTACCTGCAAATATATTTTATGGAACTTCAATTCCTACTTGTATATTGGTCTTTAAAAAATGTCGTGAAGATAGTGAACATGTACTCTTTATAGATGCTTCAAATGAGTATGAAAAAGCGAAAAATCAAAATTATCTTAATGAGCAAAATATAGAAAAAATCATATCTACTTTTAAAAGTAGAAGCACTATAGACAAGTACAGTTACTTAGCTACTTTAGAAGAGATAGAAGAGAATGACTATAATCTCAATATTCCTAGATATGTTGATACTTTTGAGGAAGAAGAGAGAGTTGATTTAGACTCTGTAAGTGATGAGCTTAAGAAGTTAAATGAAGCGATAGTTTCAACAGATAAAGAGATAGCAGAGTTTTGTGAAGAGCTTGGCATATCTACACCATTTTAGAGGACTTTTTATGAGCAATATACCAGAGCTTAGATTTAAAGAGTTTAGTGGGGAGTGGGAAGAGAAGAAGTTAGGAGATATTGCAACTTTTTCAAAGGGTAAAGGAATTTCAAAATCAGATATTATATCAAATGGTAATTTGGAATGTATTAGATATGGTGAATTATATACTACATATAATGAAATAATAAAACAAGTAAAATCAAAAACTAATTTAGATAAAAATGATTTAGTTTTAAGTGATTATAACGATGTTATCATTCCTGCATCTGGTGAAACTCAGATTGATATTGCTACAGCTTCTTGTGTTTTAAAGAAGGGTGTAGCACTAAGTGGTGATTTAAATATTATTAAGACGAATGAAAATGGTATTTTTTTAGCTTATTATTTAAATAACACTAAAAAAGTAGATATAGCAAAATTATCTCAAGGAATTTCAGTAGTTCATTTATATTCTTCGCAATTAAAACTTTTAAAATTAAATTTACCATCAAAACCAGAACAACAAAAAATAGCCTCATTTTTAACAACCATAGATACAAAGATAGAACAACTTACCAAAAAAGTAGAGCTTCAAGAACAGTATAAAAAAGGGGTGATGCAGAAGATTTTTAATCAAGAAATTAGATTTAAAAAAGATGATGGAAGTGAGTTTCCTGAGTGGGAAGAGAAAAAATTTAAAGATGTTTTTGAAAGAATAACTAGAAAAAACAAAGAAAATAATTTAAATGTACTAACAATATCAGCTCAACAAGGTCTTGTTAATCAAGAAAAATATTTTAATAAATCTGTATCTGCTAAAGATGTAACGGGATACTATTTACTCTATAAAGATGATTTTGCATATAATAAAAGTTATTCAAATGGCTATCCAATGGGAGCAATTAAAAGACTGGCTAAATACGACAAAGGTGTTGTATCAACTTTATATATTTGTTTTAAAAGTAAACAAGATAATATAGATTATTTAGAACAATATTTCAATAGTGCGATATGGACAAAGGAAATACATAAAATAGCTCAAGAAGGTGCTAGAAATCATGGCTTATTGAATATAAGTGTTATTGAGTTTTTTAATGATACAAGAATCTACCTTCCATCTTTATCTGAACAAATAAAAATAGCGGGTTTTCTATCAACTTTAGATAAGCAGATAGATAATACTAAAGAACAGCTAGCCAAAATAAGAAAGTTTAAAACGGCTTTACTTCAAAAGATGTTTGTGTAGGAGGACATATTTATGGCAAGACATTATCGATATTATTTAGGTCGTATTACAAAGGGAGGTGTTTTAACAACGGAAGAAGTTGTTGAAGCGATTATGAAACCTGTTACAATCCACAAAAATAAGTATAGCTATACCTTTGCAAATATGTCTTTTGATAAAGAAAACAATTATGTTTTTGGAAAACTAGTTAAATTTCTTCCTGAGGGTGAAGTTGAAACGATTGAACCTGTTAAACACGAAGAATCATCAGTATTTATACCTCATAAAATTCAATCATCAAGTCCATTTATAATTGTTTTAGATTATATGGGTATTGCCTATCCAACTGTTTGGAATGAACTAACAGAAGAACAATTTGAAGTCAATTTTTGTGAATTGATTAAAGCTAAATATGATGATTTTTTTGTTGATTGTAAAATAGAAGCTGTAGTTGATTTACGTACTTTTGTTGACCGATTAAGCTCAATGGATAGAATTGATAAAATTAAAGCAACTGTCATGCCTCCAAATCCACTTTTTGGTCCAGTTTGGGAAGATTTAAAAGAGTATATGGAAAGACGTAAAACTGGAGAAGTCAGTATTAGTGAAAAAGCAAAAACTGAAGATGGTTTAATGACAAATATTAAAACTATTATGAATAGTTTTTTTGAATCAAAAGAAAATATTGTTGATGATACTCCCAAAAGTTATGATATATCTGATGCTGCTTTATTGATGGCAGCTGATGGTTATGGACATGCTAAAGTTGAGGGCAAAAGTGATGGGGGTATTCTAGTGATTAAAACAAAAGATAATCAAAAAAGTTTTCAGTTTGATAAAACACCTGATATAGAAGAGTTTTTTACACTTGTTAAGAGTAAGTTTGAAGCCATTAATAGTGAAAGGGATTTACAACATTGATAGTTAAAGATATATTACGATTTATTATTATATCTCCAGAGCTTTTATTTATTCTATTAACTTTATTGATATTAAATTCTTTTCCAGAGCTTTCCAATTTAATAGCAAGTTTTGTATTTGATAAATCAATGCAGTGGGAAAATTACCTGACTCTCTTTGGTATTCCAATTATGTTATTAATATCTATATATAAAATGGGAGATGAATTACAAAATCCAAGTAATGATGAAAATAGAAAGTTACTAAAAGAGTGGCCTCAGTATTGGATGATAAAAAATAGAATTATTTTTAGCTTGATTATTTCGCTTACTGGGGTAGTGGGAACTTTTATAGCATGGATATATGCCATGCAAACAGATATTGTTTTTGCCATGAAGATAATTTTATTGTTATGGTCTGCTATGTTAGGAAGCTTTTTATCTTTAGCGTATGCAAAATTGACAATAAAAGATATTTTATACTAAAGGGTGTTTATATGAGTAAACAAGAGATAAAATATATCCAAAACATTTTAAAAACTCAAAATAGATATGATTTAGCCTTAAAATTAGAGGGTGCTTATTTTGAGTATTTTGAAGAAGATGGATTTAATGGGTTTGATAATTTTGGTGGAGTTTATGTTTATGTAAACTCTAACCACTTTTTTACTTTGGAAAATATACTTAAAGAAGATAGTGAGTTACTTATAAAGCTTTTTAATGGATTAAAACATAATTTTGATG
>Ga0256837_1000266_pt1 | contig 46306 bp, 47 predicted proteins | sample 4562384metaG_FD_185976 | JGI IMG/M metagenome (GOLD analysis project Ga0256837, IMG submission 185976) | Hydrothermal vent microbial communities from Guaymas Basin, Mexico - 4561-384 | ecosystem: Environmental > Aquatic > Marine > Hydrothermal vents | place: Mexico: Guaymas Basin | collected... | reverse complement strand
GAATATAAGCATGTGGATTTTCTATGCTATATCTTACTCCAGCTTGTGCTGCAAGATTCACCACTGCATCGAATTGTTCAACTTTAAATATATGATTAATAGATTCTGCATCCTCTAAGTCTACTTTATAAAACTTATGCAGTGGTGAAAATGTTGAATTATGAATTTTTAATTTTAAATTACTTTTTTTAATTTCATCTCTTGAAATTCCTAGTTTTTCTAATCTTGCATATTTTAGATTTACATCATAATAGTCATTGATATTATCCAGTCCTATTACTTCATGACCTAACTCAAGTAGTTTTTTAGCTAAATGATAGCCTATAAATCCTGCTGTTCCTGTTACTAGTATTTTCATAATTTACCTTTAGCTATCACTATTAAATATATCTCTAGTATATACTTTGTCTTTTACATCTTCTAAAATAGATTCAAATCTATTTGCTACTATTACATCTGAGATCTCTTTAAACTTATCAAAATCGTTTATAACTTTTGAGTTATAGAAGTTATCTTCTTTCATTACTGGTTCATATATAATTACTTCAATACCTTTTGCTTTTATTCGTTTCATTATACCTTGAATAGCAGACGCTCTAAAGTTATCTGATCCTGATTTCATCACTAGTCTATATATACCTACAACTTTAGGATTTTCAGCAATAAAATCTTTTCTAGTAGTATTACTATCTACAATTGCACCAATTATATTAGAAGGTACATTTGCATAGTTAGCTCTTAGTTGTATCTTTAGGAAGACAGTATCCACCATAACCAAAGCTAGGGTTATTATAGTGTGTACCGATTCTTGGATCTAAACCAACACCTCTAATAATTTGTTCACTATCAAGGTTATGAGATTGAGCATAAGAGTCTAGTTCATTAAAAAATGCAACTCTCATAGCAAGGTAAGTATTTGAAAACAGTTTAACAGCTTCAGCTTCAGTTGAATCAGTAAGTAAGATATCTATATCTTTTTTTATAGCACCTTGTGCTAATAGGTTTGCAAAAACTTCTGCGCGTTTTGATTTTTCACCTACTATTATTCTACTGGGGTATAGATTATCATGTAAAGCTTTACCTTCACGTAAGAATTCAGGAGAGAATATAATATTATTAGTATTAAATTTTTTATTTATCTCTTTAGTATAACCAACTGGTACAGTTGATTTAATAATCATAGTAGCATTTTGGTTTATATCTAGTACATCTTTGATTACTAGTTCTACTAATGAAGTGTTAAAATAGTTTGTAACTTCATCATAATCTGTAGGAGTAGCTATGATAATAAAATCAGCATCTTTATATGCTTCATATTTATCTAAAGTAGCTTTAAAATTAAGTTCTTTAGTAGCTAAATATTCAGATATCTCTTTATCTTCTATTGGAGATATTTTATTATTAAGCATATCTACTTTTTCTTTTACTATATCTAAAGCTATTACTTCATTATGTTGAGATATCAGAATTCCATTTGATATACCTACATATCCTGTTCCTGCTACTGCTATTTTGTAATTTTTCATTAAACTTTATCTCCATATATTTTTCTATACTGTTCTAAATCTTCTTGAAGTAGTTCATACTCTTCTTTTTTTCTTTTGATAAATTGTTCTGTTATATTTATCTTATGTTTTATACCATCTTCTGTTAATAAATATTTGTATTGAATCTTATTTTTATTGTTGATAAAGTTTTCTGCTTTTACCAAACCTTTTTCAATAAGGGCTTTTAATATATAATTTACTTTTCCTACACTATAGCCTATCTCTTGAGCAATAGATTTTTGAGATGTAGTTTTATTTATATTTTTTAATATTAGTAACTCTATTTGTTGATCATATTTAGTATTCATACTATAAATATGGTTTTAAACTAACTTAAATTTAAAATTTTATACATTTGTTGTTATAAAATAATATCTTTTGATAGTTTATCTTTTAGTATTATTTTACCATACTCCACACCTGGTTGATCGTAAGTATTTATTTGTAAAAATTGTCCAATTACAGATGTAAGTATTTGGTATGCATACATAAGTTTTGCAATATTGTATTCATCTACTGCACGAATAGTTATAACATCACATGGGATATCTTGTTGTTCTTCTATTGCTTGGATTGTTGAGTTTGCTTGCTCTTCTAAAAGGGAACTAAATTCTAAGCCATCTATATACTCTAGGCCTTTTATTTCCTCTAGTGTATTTGGTACTTTTGTAGTGTCTGCAAAGTTATTTACTTTTATAAATGTAACTGTTTTATCTCTTTTACCTTCAACTATAAGTTGTAAAAAACTATGCTGATCTATGGGACCTATTAGTCCAATAGGTGTTAGAGCTTGTTTTGTTCCGTTTATATTTATCTTACCTAAGCTTTCTCCCCATAGTTGTATATACCATTTATTAAAACTTTCAAGAAGTGATGAGTAAGAGAAAAGTACATTTATGTTAAATCTATGTTTATTTTCTACAAAAAATCTTGCTTTTTGCATAATAGGTTCGTAGTATTCCTCTTGATTGAAAAAACTATTGTGTAGTTTTTTACATCCATTTAAAATATTTTCTATATTAACTCCAACAATAGCTAAAGGAAGTAATCCAACAGCAGAAAAAACAGAAAATCTACCTCCAACATTTTTTGGTATGATAAAAGTTTTGATTTTATGATTATTTGCATAGTTATATAGTTTGCTATTTTCTTCTGTGATCATTGCACAGTTTGATTTATCAATTGTAACTAAACTATCTAAGTATTTAAAGTTACTTATTGTTTCAATAGTACTACCACTTTTACTAATAACTATAAAAAAAGTATCATCTAAATCTAGATCTTTTATATTACTATTTAGTATTATAGGATCTGTTGTTTCAAAAAAGTGCAATGATTTTTCATAATTATTTGAATGTCTTAAAAAATCATATATAGCTCTTGTTCCTAAACTACTTCCACCTATACCTATTATTGCTATATATTTTTGCTTAACTTTTGAGGCAAATGATTTAATGTCACTTATATCTTGAAACGGTAAGCTATAATAACCTATTTCAGATATCTCATCTTTCATTGAATCAAAGATAGTTTCATTTGATTTTATTTGATAAAAGTTTTTGCTATATTTCATTGCTTTTGTTCTTTAATATTCTAAATTATAAAAAAAGTTTGTAGCCTCAATAAATCCATCAACACTACCACAATCAAATCTTCTACCTTGAAATTTATACGCTAATACTTTTCCTTGTTTTGCTAATGTTAAAAGAGCATCAGTGATTTGAATCTCACCACCTTTTCCAGCTGGTGTATTTTTGATAATATCAAATATCTCAGGAATAAGTATATATCTTCCTATTATTGCAAGGTTTGATGGAGCATCTTTTGATTCTGGTTTTTCTACCATATTGTCTATTTTGAAAATATTTTTTTCTATTTCATCTCCACTTATTACACCATATTTATTTGTGTGTTCCATTGGTATCTCTTCTATTGCAACTATACAATGATTTGGGTACTTTTTATAAAGATCTGTCATTTGAGTTAGTACATCATCACCATCGTTATAACATAAATCATCAGGTAAAATAACTGCAAATGGTTCATCGCCAATTAAAGCTTGTCCACATAGTATTGCATCTCCTAAACCTTTCATCTCAGGCTGTCTTGTAAATGAAAACGAAGTAGTATCTATAATATTATTTATATCACTTAATAACTCCTCTTTACTTGAACCATTAACTGCATTTGATATATCTATATTTGTATCAAAATGATCCTCAATAGCTTTTTTGTATTTACTTGTAACCATAGATATATTATTACATCCTGCATTTTTAGCCTCTTGTACACCATATTGTATAAGTGGTTTAGTAACTATTGGGAACATCTCTTTTGGTATAGCTTTACTTGCAGGTAAAAATCTACTTCCATACCCTGCTACTGGGAATAAGCATTTTTTGATCATTATTTTATTTTCCTTGTTTTATCTTATTATTTTATTTATATAATCTAGTGTTTTATTTATTGTTGTTATTAGTAACTTCGTACTAAAATACAACTCTTCAAAATGATTTGAAAGTTTATCAATACTATATTCATCTAGAAGCTTAATTCTTAGATCGTATAGATCTCTAAAATCATCTATATTTGTGATTATTTTTCTATTTTGTGCATGTTTTATCAATGTCATTTGAGAATATTGTCTTTTGAACTCATAATTATCTATTGCTATAAAAGAATCTTCTAATAAAAACTCAATAGATTTTATATATCTAGTAGCTAATGTTTCAAATATAATATAATCTTCCACTTCATATTTATCTTGAAGTTTTATTTTTTTCACATCTTTATATGCTAAATCTAGCCATAAAAGTTGCTTTTGTAATAGTAAATAATCTTTTTGTAATCTTTCTTTATATGTTAGTTTCATATTTATACCTCATCTGCTATATTATCAAGTTATCACTTATAATGTATTTAAAGTAAAAATTAGCTCTTTTTCATTGTTATACAAAATATATATTGTATATTTTTTTTTATTTTTATCATCTTGATAAACTCTAAATAATTTAATATTTTCCACTAATTTATCAATATATCTATTTTCATTATCTTTAAATTGATATATCTTTTTAGAATCGTATGGTAGATTTGATTCTATTCGTAGAAGATTATTTTTTTTACTTATAAGATATGTAATATTTGTATAAAAAGGGTTATGAAAAGTATTATTTGTACTAAAAGTTAAAATACTATTTTTATCTTTATCTTCATATATTTTTATAGTATTTTTACTATTTATTAGATCTTCAAAAAATATAAATTTTATATCTTCTTTAGCTATATTTTTATTTAGTTCATCTTTAAATACTTGGTTTGATCTTTGAGTTATATTTAGTGTAGAGTATAAAAATATTATAATAATAGAAAATAGTGTAATACTTATTATAACTTCTATTAGAGTAAAAGATCTTTTTATATTTTTCATTGTACTGTCTTTATTTTAAAAGTATATGTACTATTTGATGCTTTATTTTTGATAGTATAATTTGTCTTTATAGTTTTTAGTGCAAAATTATCTAGCTCTTGGTAGTTATCTTCTTCGCTTTTAATATATACTTTTGTATTTTTTAGTTTTTTTCTAAGGTTATCATCTTTTACACTTAATATCTTATCTAAATAAAGATGTTTATTAATACCATCATCATAGTTAGGAGTAATACTTACGATACTAAGTAGTTGTAGGTCTTGATTTATAATATTTAGTTTAGATATATTTGAAAAGTTGTTCTCTTTTATTTTTAGTACACTTACTATTACAATACTTAGTAATGTAACAGCAATAATCACTTCAATAAGTGTAAAAGAGCTTTTTTTCACTATTTTAGACCTACTCTTATAGCCTCACTTAAAGTAGTAGTTCCTTCTAGTACCATTTTTATTAACTGCTCTTTTATACTTACCATATTATTTTGTTTGGCAAGATCATTTAATATATTGTCATCTACATCTTGTTTTAAAGCAGTTTGTACATTTTCTTTCATCACAAAAAGTTCAGCTATTGCTACTCTTGTTTTATATCCTGTAAAGTTACAAGATTTACACCCTACTTCTTTATATATCTTTGTATTTTCTTTTACGTTTAATTCGTTTGCATAATATGAACTTAGAGTATCTTCCTCTTTACACTCATCACATACAACTCTAACTAACCTTTGAGCCAATAGTCCTAAAAGTGCAGAAGATACTAAAAACCTCTCAATACCCATATCAAGAAGTCTAGTAATTGCTGATGGTGCTGTGTTTGTATGTAAAGTTGAAAATACCAAGTGACCTGTAAGTGCTGATTGTATAGCTATACTCGCTGTTTCATTATCTCTTATCTCACCAACCATTATAATATCAGGATCTTGTCTAAGTATACTTCTAAGACCTGAAGCAAATGTAAGTCCAACTGCTGTGTTTACTTGTATTTGATTTATTGTGTCACTTTTATATTCAACAGGATCTTCTACTGTTATTATGTTTTTATCTCTACTTTGTATTTTATGTAAAAGTGAATGTAAAGTTGTAGATTTACCACTTCCTGTTGGTCCAGTTACTAGTATCATACCATGTGCATTTGAGCTTAGTTTTTCAAGCTCTTTAATAGTGTTTAGATCTATACCTAGATTTTCTAAGCTTGGTATATCTTCACTTTGCATAAGTATTCTCATAACTACTCTTTCACCATAAAAAGTAGGTAAAACTGAAACCCTAATATCTAAAGTACGACCAGATAATTTTATAGATGTTCTACCATCTTGAGGAAGTCTTTTTTCAGAAATATCAAGTTGAGATATAACTTTTATACGACTTACAACCAAAGCCATAATATTTTTATCTAATTCTATATGTTTTGTTAAAACACCATTTATTCTATATCTTATCTCACCTTTGAACTCATGAAGCTCTATATGTATATCACTAGCTTTTTTCTTAATCGCTTGATAAAATAAAGAGTTTACAAACTTAATAATAGGCGCCGATTGTTCACTTGTCATAATATCTGATGATGTTTGTAAAAACTCTGCTACACTTATATCATCTTCTTCAATAACTGATTGTTCATGAACATCAGATATATCTGTCATTTGTTTATCTGTTTTTATCTCTATATATTTATTATAAAGTTTATCAAAAGAGACCTCATCAAGACAAACTACTTTTTGTTCTAGATTATTTTTACTGATATAATCAAAGGCCATACTTAGGTTTTTATTACTTACAAATATAACCTCTTGCTCTTCATATATTCCAAATAATACGAAGTTTTTTAGTGCAACTTCGTAGTTTTCTTTAGAAACTGTTTGTATATTTGTATCGTGTATCTCTTCTAATTTAAACATAATTTATATACCTAAAAGTTCATTGACTCTTTTTTGATGAAGATCTATCTCTTCTTTTTGTTGTTTTGTCTCTTTTATCTTTTGTGATTTTTTTTCAAGTTTTAATATTGCTTTTTGAGTATAATCATTTTCAAGTGCTTTTAGTCTTGAAAGTTTATTTCTTATAAATGTTAGATCTTTTGTTTTTGGTACTATATATGGTGTAATAATTATTACTAAATTTATCTTATCATCTGTTGTTGATGTATTTCTAAATAAAGCTCCTAAGATTGGTATATCTCCAAAAAATGGTACTTTATCTACTGTTTTACTATGAATATTTCTAGTATATCCACCAAGAATTACACTCTCACCATCATTTACAATAGCACTAGTAGTAAGCTCTTTTTTAGAAGTATCTGGTTGATTATTTGCACCTTCTGGGTTTGTAACATCTTCTATTTTTGTCTCAATCTCTAGTAATACTTTTCCACCAGTTGAGATTCTAGGTTTTACTTTTAGCGTTAAACCTATATCTTCTCTTTTAAATGATTCTGTTGATGCTGTTCCATTTGTAGTAGCAGTTTTAACAGATACTGTTTGCCCTACATATATAGAACTTGATTTATTATTTAAACATAATAAAGATGGTTCAGATACTATATCTGCTGCACCATTTTGATTTAAAAGATTTAAACTAACTCCAAGTGCTAAAATATTATTAGTGTGGTAATTTCCATCACTATCTGCACTTACTGCTGGTATTGAAGGTAAGATAGCTTTTTTTGTTAAACTTGCTGTAAATGAAGCCAATCCATCTGTATACTGCTTTGCACCTGCTAGACCGTATTTTATACCAACTTCTCTTGATTTTTTATCACTTACTTCTATTATTCTAGCTTTTACATAAACTTGTTGTCTATCAATATCTAGTTTTTGTACAAGTTGTTCAAAATAAAGCAACTGTTGTTTTTGTCCCATTAATATTATAGAATTTGATTCATCATCACTAGATACATATGGTTTATCATCTGGATTTTTATATTTTTTATTTGCTATTACACCTGTTAGGATTTTTATTATATTTTTTGATTCTGCATTTTTTAGATACAGAACTCTTACAGTTTTTTCTACTAAAGAACCATTTTTATCCATAGTTTTTACATAGTTAACCATATATTGAACATTTTTCTTTTTACCTACAAACATAATTGAGTTTGTATCTTTATTTAATAATATATCAACTTTCTCTTTTGCTATTTTTTCATTATATATTGTTTTTGCTATACTTTTAAGATCTGCAATTATTGTAGCTGCATTTATATTTTGTAGTTTTACTGTTTTTATATATTTTTTATTATTTTTTGAGATAAGTCTTATTACGTTTTTTATTGTTTTTATATTTGACGTAAAATCTGTTACTATTATACTGTTTGATTGTTTATCAGTTACTAGTTTTGCACTTTTACTTAAAAGGTGTCTTATTTTACTACTTACATAATCTACATTTTCATTTTGAACTGTAAATATCTCTGTTACCATTTGATATGAATTAGCAGATGAATTAGACACTACAGGCATATTATATTTACTAGCATCATTTATTCTTACAATTCTTAATATACCATTATTATCTATTAGAGTATAACCTTTTGATTCTAGTACATATGTAAGTACATTTAATATTTCACTTTTTTTTAATGGCTTATTTGATATAAAATCTACTTTACCATTTATCTTTTGTGTTATTAGTATATTTTTATTTATTATTTTAGATGTTATTTTTATCAAATCTGTTATTTTTAAATTTTTAAAGTTTATATTAATTGTATCTTCTTGTTTTGCATTTAGTATATTTAAACTCAAAAACAATATTAATAATATTTTGAATATCTTATTGTATCTCATAGTATATCTCCATTGGGTTATTATCTCTTAATATCTCTATATTTAGACTTTTTATTTTATTTATTTGTTTATATATTTTAAAAGCATCATTATAGCTTTTTAGTTTTATATTATTTATACTTTTAATAATATCACCTTTTTTTAGACCTATTTTAGAAAATGGTGTATTTGGTTTTATTCTACTTACTTTAAATCCATCAATACCGTTTTTTGTTCTTACATCACTTATAGCAATATCTTGCCATATTTTATCAAAATTTTGAATATAGTTATCAATAAGTGTTCTTTTTATTGTAACTTTATCATCATTTATACTTATCTCTTTGATTGTTTTTGTTGTTTCATCTTTACTTATTACTTGATATTTATCTTTTTTCTTATCATTTGTTATAGATAATTTATACTCTTTATTATTTTTACTAAACACTACATAGTTTTTATAAATCTTTTTTAATTTATAGTTTTTGAAACTCTCATTTTGACTTAATATTATAGTGTCATTTTTATTTTTTTCTTGAATTATTATATATCCACTATTATTACTCATAGAATATATTGCTACTAGGTTTATATTATTTAAAATCCTATAGCTTTCTTTTTTCTTTTTCTTTTTCTTTTTTACTATTTTCTTTACAATTTTATTTGTACTAAATGCTGATTTTATCTCATATCTTTTATATGGTAGGTTTGAGTTTTGTTTTACTTGATATACTAAAGCCTCTTTTGGTAAAACTGTATATATAATAAAATCTAAACAAACAGATATAAACACTATTATTAAATAAGGTACAAATAATTTAAATAAAGAATTATAATTTATATTCATAAGTATAATCCTTTATAGTTTTATCATATTTTAACTCTCTTAATAATTTTGGATATTTTTTTCTAAAAAATTTAGATGTTTTAAATATAGCTTTTAGTTTTAGATTCAATATATCAAACTTTATTTTTACACTATATTGTTTTGCATCTACAAAAGAGTAAATATATAATGGCTTTAATATATTGTAGTTTATATTTATATATCTTATTTGTGAAGGTATAAAACTATTTAAACTATCATCTAAACTAACATCTTTTATGTCTATATTATTATATGCTAAAAATATCTTACTATTGATATTGTTTATATTTGCAATATTTATACCATCATAGATTATATTTATATTTTTTATATTACTACTGGTAAGTGTTTCTTCATAAGTATAATCACTTATATATATTTTTTGTTCATATAACTTATTTATACCATACAAAAACAATTGCTCTTTTGGAAAAAACAATATAAAAGCTATAAAAAATACAATAACATAAGATAATATTTTAATTAGATATTTCATATAAGACCTACTTGAAAATATATACTATCTTTTGTTATTTTTAATCTTTTTATATTTATCTTTTCATTTAGAAGTTTATTTGTAAATCTATGTATATTATTTATATTAGATTTTATATTTACTTCTATTTTATTGTTTGTTTGGATTATATTTGCATTTTTAATATTCATAGTTTTTATTATATTATTTACTTTTGATATTTGAACACTTTTTGTTGCCCATGATTTTTTAAGATCATTATATTTTATTATTGTACTTTTATTTTCAATATAAGACCTAAAAGAATCTAGCTTTTGTTCTTTTTTATTATTTAGAGTGTATATAGATAAAATAAATATTATTAGTACACTAAAGATTAAAAATAGTGGATCTATATCTAGCTTTTTCATATTTTTACTTCTATAGATAAATTTTTACCAATAACTCTTGAAAATAATATTTTATATCTTTTTTTTATATAGTTTTCTAATTGTTGTTTGTTTTTATTTTCAAAACTTAGTAATATTTTATTATTTTTATATTCAATATTTTTAAGTTGTGTATTTATTGAATGCTTGTAGTTTAAAACATATTCACAAGCATCTCTATACTCTTTATTAGTATTTTCAATCTCTTGATACTCATTTATTATTGATTTTGTTTGTATCATCGATGATGGCAGTTTATATTGTTTTTTTAGATTATCTAAATTTTTATCATATTTATCTATTTGTTCATTTAAAACACTCATCTTATAGAAATTAAATAGTGCAAATATTATAAATATAAAAGATATTATATATGCTGTTTTATTATCTATATATTTTGATGATTTATTTAAAAAAATATTGTGCTTAGATAATGATATATTTTCTATTTCAAGTTTTTTTGCTTTTTGATTTATAGGTATATTTGATGGTATTTTAACTATTATATTTTCACTACAGATATATTTTATATCTTCATATTCATATAATTCATTCTCTTGACACTCTATCTCATTTTGTAAAAAGTAAAGATTTTTTACAAACTTTAGATCGATATTACTTTGTTTTAAAATTTCAAGTATCTCACTTTGTTTATATGCAAAACATAAGTATTTATGATGATCTAGTTTTATATGATAAAAACTATACCCCTCTATATTAAAATACTCTTCAAAAAAATTAGGAATTACTAGTTTTAACTCTTTTGCAGAATCTATTGGGATATCAAATATTCTAGCACTATATAGTTCTGGTGATAAGATAATATTTACATCTTCATTGATTTGATAGTTATTTTTCTTTTGTAATAAGATATTTTTAGACATCTATAAACTACATCCTTGAGCAATAGAATTATGAACCTCTTTTAATCCACATGAGTTACAAGTATATTCATACTCAATTACACCACTACATCCATGGTTTTTAAGAAGTCGTTTTTTTATAACATCTACTTTAAAAGATGTGTTGGTTTTATTATCTGTAAAAGTTCTATATGTAGCATTACAAGATGGGCAAGTACCCTCTTCTAGTGTATCTTGTCTATCTTTTTTACTTTTAAATAATAAAAGAATAGAAAATACAACTATCAAAAATAATAATAGTGTTGAAATTATTGTATACACACAAACCCTTTTATATTTTATGAATTATTATATCTAAAATTATATTACAAATCCTGCAAGTATTCCAATAGCAAATCCTATAAGATGTGAATACCAAGCTATATTCATACCAAATAATAATGGAACAAATGATATAAGAAGTATATATATAACCATACCCATTCTTTGTTCTTTCACCTTTAGTGCAATATATCCAAATAATACAGAAATAGCTCCACTAGCTCCAACAACATTTGCAAAGTCACCAAAATAGTACATATATACTAAAGTACCAACTGATGTTAAAACTCCACCTAGAAAATATAATAATAAAAATCTTATTTTACCAATATATTGTTCCAACATGTTACCAACTTGCCAAAGTACTAACATATTCATAGCAAGATGCTCCACTCCACCATGAGAAAACATTGTACTAATAACTTGATAATATAAACCTGCTGTAAAAAAATATATATTTAAGCCTAAATATAATCCACCATTTGGTATTGAAATTTGTACAATATACATAAATACGGTAAAAGCTATTATTATATTTGTTAAGGTATATAGTTTTTTATGATTTGTCATGTAATCTCTTTGATAGTTCTATTTGTTTTTCTCTTTTGATTTGTTCTTGTCTTAATTGTTCTAATTTTTTATATTTTATTTCTTGCAAGTATTTTTCTTGCTTTTGTCCTGGTAAAATAAAATTTACATACCAGATAATAACTATTGAAATAATAGCAATAGTTATTATAGTAAAAAAGTTATTAATGATTGAGCTTTGTTTTTTTTGGTATTTAAACTTTCTTTGCTCAATCTTTTCTAATAACTCATTTTGTTCTTCCATTTTTTAAACTAAGCCAGCTTTTAATACCTCATCAATAGTTTTTACACATACTATTTTCATATTATCTTTTACTTCATCTGGTACATCTTTTAGATCTTTTTCATTTTTATATGGAATAAGAGCCATTGACATTTTTGCTTTATATGCTGCTATTAACTTCTCTCTTAATCCACCAATAGGAAGTACTTTTCCTGTTAAACTAAGCTCACCAGTCATACAAAGATCTGCTTTTACTTCTTTTTGACTTAATGTTGAAGCTATACAAAGAGCCATAGCTATACCTGCACTTGGTCCATCTTTTGGAGTTGCACCTGCTGGCATATGCATATGTATATCTTTATTTTTAAATGTTGCTTTTTTTAGTTTTTTATTATCTATTAAACCTTTTACAACACTATGGGCTATTTTTGCACTTTCTATCATAACATCACCCATAGAACCTGTAAGACTTAGTAATCCTTTTCCATCAAATTTTACACATTCGATTTTTAGTACATCTCCACCAACACTTGTCCATGCAAGACCATTTACAACACCAATACTATTTTGCTTATCTGCTGGGTCTATTTCAAATACTGGATTATCTAAATACTCTTTTATATTTTTAGAGTTTATAACCACTTTTTTTAGATCTTTATTATCTATTAGTTTTTTAACTGTTTTTCTAAAAAGCTTATTAAATACTCTTCTTAGATTTCTAACCCCTGCTTCTCTTGTATATTTTTCAATAATAAGTTTTATAGTGTTATCGTTTAGCGTAATTTGTGATTTTTCTAAAGCATGTTTTTTAAGCTCTTGTGGTATTAAATAATCTTTTGCAATATGAAACTTCTCCATAGGAGTATAAGAATCTATATGGATAAACTCCATTCTATCTCTAAGAGGGGCTGGTATATTTCCTAGTTCATTTGCAGTTGCTACAAATACAACAGCACTTAGATCAATATCAAAGTTTAAATATAGATCTCTAAACTCGCTATTTTGTTCAGGATCTAAAAGTTCTAACATCACTGCACTAGGATCTCCTCTATGGTTTTGTCCAACTTTATCTATCTCATCAAGTACTATTACTGGATTCATCTTTTTTGCATTTACAAGTGCATTTATCAATCTTCCAGGCATAGCTCCAACATAAGTTCTTCTATGACCTCTTAATTCATTTACATCTTCTAGTCCACCTAAAGCTATTCTTTGTAGTGGTCTTTTAAGTGCATTTGCAATTGAGTTTGCCAATGATGTTTTACCAACACCTGGAGGTCCTACAAAACATAATACTGTAGAGTTTTTACCCTCTTGTGAGGCATTTTTACTTTTGATATATTGTTTTACTGCAAAATATTCTAGGATTCTATCTTTTGGTTCTTTTAAAGAATAGTGATCTTTATTTAATTGTTTTTGTACAATTTTTATATCTAGCTGATCTTTTGCATATTTTCCAAAAGGTATCTCTAAAACTTGTTCTAAATATGTTTGAAGTATAGAAGCATCACCACTTTCAGGATGCATCCTCTCTAATCTATTTATTTGTTTTTTTACCTCTTTATATCCAAGTTTAGGCATATGTTTTTTAAGTTTTTTAAGTTTAGTTCTAAACTCTTGAATCTCTTCCTCTTTAGTGTTATCACCTAGTTCACTTTGGATAGTTTTTAATTGCTCTTTTAGAAAATACTTTTTATTTGTAGTTTCTATTTTTTTATTTACTTTTTGATTTATCTCACTTTGTAATTTTATAGCTTCTATTTCATTTTTTACTACTGATATTATTGCATATAATCTTTTTTTGATATTTGTTTCTCTTAATATCTCATATGCTTGCTCATTACTCATAGCTAAAACAGATGATATTAAATCAGCAATTCTATGTGGATCTGTATTTTCTTCTAAAGTTTTAATCAGATCTGCTGGAAATTTATTGTTTGCTTTTGATAGAGTTGTTACATTTTGTTTTAATATATCAATTATAGCATCTACTTCTTCTTTATTGTAATCTTCTAATACTAGATTATCTACAACAACTTGTTTTGGTTCATTTGATACTACTTCTTGAATAATAACTTTTGTAAGCCCTTGAAAAAGTACTTTTATTTTACCATCTGGTAAAGATACTTTTCTCATTACATTACCAGCAACTGCTACATTATAAAAATTATTTACTGATTTTTTATCATCAACTTTGTTATCTTGTATTGCTACAACTAATAGTTTGTTATTATCTATTGCATATTGTACTGCGTCTTTGTTTTTTTGATCTTCTATAAATAATGGAGCTATCATAAAAGGATATAAAAACATATCCTTTTCAACTACTAATGGTAGTGTATCTGGAAATGAATCATAATCTTTTAATTGCATATTTGTATCCCTTTTTATTCAAATATTCCTCTATACCAAGGTATAGATACTGGTTGTATTACATCTGTATTTTGCCAAGATTTTTTTGCTTTTTGCATATATATCTCATATGCTTTTGGCTTATCTTTTCTTTTGTATAGGTCAGCTATCTCTTTATCTAGAATAGCTTTTGACATATATAATCTACTTTGCATTGTTTTTACAAGATAAATATATGGAGAGTTTGGATACTTATAAAGAAAAGTATTAATCTCTAAAAGTGTATCATCTATAAGTTTTTGCTCTCTATATTGTTGTTTAAATGCCATGAATTTAGATTTTATTTTTAAATATCTAACATATGATTGCAAACTTTGATTAGCATATCTTTTAATATATGTATCATAGTAATAGTTTGCTAATTCATACTCTTCCTCTTGCATATGAGCATCTGCTATTATCAAAATAGCTGATGGTAAAAGTGGAGAGTTTCTATGTTCTGATTGTAATGAAGTTAAAATATCATCTGCTTTATCAAGTTGAACATTTGAAATACTTTTTAACATCTTATTGTACCAGTACATTGCAGGTTTATTGTATTCTTGTTCCATATCTTTTGTAGAACATCCCATTATAAATAGCATGCTAAGTGCTAATAATATAAGTTTTTTATAAATCAATTTGATTCCTTTTTATTTAAAAATATATTCTATCCAATTTAATTTAATAGCAAATTAATTAAGATAATATCTCTTTTACTCTTCCTACTTGTCCATCTTGTAGTCTTACTTTTATGCCATGAGGATGAGATGGTGAATTTGTAAGTATATTTTTTACTATTCCTGAAGTTAAGTTACCACTTCTTTGATCTTGTTTTAATACTATATTTACTTTTGCACCAATTTTAATATCAAATCTTTTTTTGCCATCTTTTATCATATCTAAGCCTTAAAATTGATAGCTTTTTTTGTAGATCCTACACTATAAAAGAATATTGTTTTAAATAGATATGATATTTTTGTATTTTTAGCAACACTAGTATCTAATATAGGAAATTCTAATCCTTCAAGTGTTTCATCATTTGGTTTGATTTTTATAGTGATTGGTTTTAATATTTTCATCATAGTCATAGTGTTTTTATAATCTTTAGGACTTAAATCTTTAAGTATATCTCCTGTTTTATCTTCATGTCTTATTGCATTAAATAGTGTCGTAAGTGTATCTTTATATATAGATTTTTCCCATGTAATCGTTCCATCTTTGTATTTAAAACTTGCTATTTTATTTAGAAGTGGGTTTGGTTTTGTATCTTTTATGTTTTCTATTAATGTTAAAAGTGCATTTGTCCCACCTAATTTTGAAGCATACTCTTCTAATGTTTGTTGTAATTGTTGTTTTTGTTCATTTGTTAAACTATCGTAGTTCATATTTTGTACCTTGTTTTATTATATTGTTCATTATAGCATAATTATGGTTATTGATTAGTTTTACACTATTTTCGTATAGAACTAGCCGTTAAAAAGATATAATCTTTTCCAGTTAGTGTAACTCTAAATTTTTTTTGTTGTAAATATTTTTTACAATATATTGCATCGCTATATAGATTTGAAAGTTCAGAGTAGTTGTAGTTTTTTACCATTGCTCCATATACCATAGCTCCATCTATCCATCTACAATTTGGAAATGCTAATATCATAGCACCATCTTTATTTAAATAATTTTGTACTATATCATTAAATAAGAGTTTAAAATTTATAGATGAACTTTGTAAAGTTCCTATTGAGATGATTAGATTAAACTTACCTAAGTTTAACTCATCAAGCTTATTTATATCTGCACAAATCATATTGATATTTGAATCATCTTTAAATCTATTTTTTGCAAACTCTATAGCACTTTTACTATAATCAATTCCTACAAACTCAATATTAGAAAAGTTTGATGAAAACTCTTTGATTATATCAAATTCATCACCTTTGTTTATCCCAAGATTAAGAACTCTTAATCTTGTATTGATTTTTATATTTTTAAGGGCTTGTGTATAATAATGTAAAAAACTTATCTCTTCATTTTTATTTATATTAAAAAATTCACTTTGGATTCCATACTTTTCATCATTTTTAGAGTCATTATGAAATGATGTTTTTTTATTTAATTTTTTATATGTTATCTTTACTATATTTTCATTTATTATTTTAGGAGTTTGTATATTGCATAAAAATATTTGAGCTAAATCTATCCATGTTTTATATGACCTATGGACATAGTCTATATTATTTATAGTTTTTACAGTTCCATTGTATGAGTTATTTAATATATCTGGATCTAAAACTGCAAACGATACTTCATCATTTTGTTGTAGCTCTTTTTCTAATATATTTTGTATTGTATATAAGTTTTCATTTGTAAATTTTAACATTTGATATTATATCAATATTTTAGTATCATACGCTTATGAAAAAACAAAAAGCAATATTTTTAGATAGAGATGGTGTTATAAATATAGAAAAAGAGTATTTATACAAAATAGAAGATTTCGAGTTTATCCCTGGTGTTATAGAAGCTATGCAGTATTTACAAAATAAAGGATTCTTATTATTTATAATCACAAATCAATCAGGTATAGCAAGAAACTATTATACAAAAGATGATTTTAATACCCTTACATCTTGGATGTTAGATCAATTAAAAAAACAAAATATTACAATATCTCAAGTAGAATTTTGTCCACATATTCCAACTGATAACTGCACTTGTAGAAAACCAAAAACAGGTATGATAGATAATATTTTAAAAAATTTTGATATAGATTTAGATAACTCTTGGCTAGTAGGAGATAAAAACAGTGATATAGAATGTGCAAAAAATGCAAATATCAAAAATACTATTCAAGTAAAATCAGGACATAAATTTACTTCAAGTAATGCTGATTTTGTAATTGATTCATTATCAGTTAAAAATATTAATACTATATTCATATAAAAATAATATACTACACAAATAATACATACTAAGATGTTAGTATTTTATATTATACCTAAGGATTAAAAATGAAAAAACTACTTTTAATATTTTTATTTATTTCAACATTGTTTTCAAATGATGACTTTTTAAAGCCATCTGAAGCTTTTAAAGTTAATATTTTTGAAAAACAAAATAGTGTAAATATTAATATAAATCTTGATGATACAATTTATCTATATGATGATAAACTGAAAATATATCTAAATAAAAAAGATATCACAAAAGATGTTCTAAAACATAAAGCTATAAACTATCACGATTTTATTGTACATATGGGAGATATAAATACACAAATATCTAAAGAGTTTATAAAAAACAATATAGATTCAAATAACTATGAGATAGTATTAAAATATCAAGGTTGTTCAAAAAAAGGTCTTTGTTATGCACCTATGAAAGAAACTTACAAAGGTTCTTTAAATAGTACAAATAACACTAGTAGTGTAAAAAAAAACAATGAAGTAGATGAAACTACTAGTATTTCAAATATACTAAAAGATGGAAATATATTAATAATATTAGGGACATTTTTTCTATTTGGTTTAGCATTATCACTTACACCATGTATTTTCCCTATGATTCCTATTTTATCTAGTATTATTGTACAACATTCAAATAATAATGATGGAAAGATATCAGCCTTTGAAGGGTTTAAACTATCTTTAGTTTATGTTCTTGCTATGAGTGTTGCTTATACAATTGCAGGGATACTAGCTGGTGTGTTTGGAGCAAATATCCAAGCAATGCTTCAAAACCCTTATGTATTAGTTACATTTGCTCTAGTATTTGTAGCTTTAGCATTTTCACTTTTTGGGTACTACTCTTTAGAGTTACCTCAAAGCTTTCAAAATAAGATAAACAGTATTACTGGAAACAGTAAAAAAGGTATGAGTTCTGTTGCTATTATGGGATTTTTATCAGCACTTATAGTTGGTCCTTGTGTAGCTCCACCACTAGCTGGTGCTTTAGTATATATTGGTCAAACAGGTGATGCAGTTTTAGGTGGTATGGCACTATTTATTATGAGTATAGGACTTGGTATGCCTTTATTACTTGTAGGAATAGGAGCTGGAAAATATATGCCAAAACCAGGTGGATGGATGGAAGTAGTATCTAAAGTATTTGGTGTAGTTATGTTAGCACTTGCAATATATATGCTTGATAGATTATTAGATCAATATATTATATATATTTTATTTGCCCTTTTATCTTTAGGTACAGCTATATATTTACTTAAAACTTCAGGTAAACTAGCAAAAATAGTTGCAGTATTATTACTAGCTCTTGCTTCATACTTTGCTTATTTAAGTACAAATATAAAAGAGGATCATCTAAAGTTCACTTATGTAAAAACATCTCAAGAGTTAGATAAGATTTTAGCAAATACTACTAAACCTATTATGCTTGATTATTGGGCATCGTGGTGTGTATCTTGTAAAGAGTTAGAAACTATAACTTATGCAGATCCTAAAGTACAAGAGTTTTTAAAGTCTTATACTTTATTAAAAGTAGATGTAACACAAAATACAAAAGATGATCAAGAACTAATGAAAAGATTTAATATATATGGACCACCTGCATTAGTATTTTTTGATAAAAATGGTAAACAAGAGAAGTCAAAAATGATAGTTGGATATAAAAATCCAAAAGAGTTTTTAGATATTGTAAATAAATAAGCTAGATTAATCTAGCTTATTTATTGCTTTTTTTATAGCATCTGTTATTTTATATAATTCATTATCTCTTATATTATATGAAACAATACTATATACAAGCTTTGCAAATGGTCTTATCCAAACACCATTTTTCACACAATCATCTTGAATAACTCTAGCATATTTATCACTTTTTAACTCAACAACTGCAATAGCACCAATAAATCTTACATCTTGTACAAATTTATTAGATCGTAACTCTTCTAATTCAGTTTTAAAAATATTGTTTATATTTTTTACTTTACTTTCCCAATTAGAATTAACTAAAAGTTCAATACTAGCATTTGCTACACTACAAGCAAGAGCATTACCCATAAATGTTGGTCCATGCATAATAACACCAATATCACTAGAACTAATTGTATCACTTATATTTTTAGTTGTACACATAGCTGCAAGGGACATAAATCCACCAGTTAGCCCTTTTCCAACTGTCATGATATCAGGGATAATATTTGCATGTTCACAAGCCCACATCTTTCCTGTATGTCCAAAACCTGTTGCTATCTCATCGGCAATAAGTACAATATCATATTTGGTACATAATTTTCTAGCTATTTTTAAATACTCAGGGCTATGTATTTTCATACCTCCTGCTCCTTGAACTATTGGTTCAAGGATTACACCTGCTATTTCATCTTTATATTTTTCTATAGTATTTTCTAAATCATCAACATCACAAAATATATTTTTAGGTAAATAATCTCCATATATAGAGTGCATAGAGTTAATAGGATCACATACACCCATACAAGCTAGTGTATCTCCATGGTAAGCATTGTTTAATGCTATAAATTTACTTACATTTTTTCCTTTTGCTTTTTGATATAAAATTGCAGTTTTTAATGCAACTTCAACACTAACACTTCCGCTATCTGCTAAAAAAACGCTAGATAGTTTTGTAAGATTTGCTAATTTTTCACAAAGAAGAGCTGCAGAAGAATTTGTAAGCCCTCCAAACATCATATGTGGCATAATATTAGCTTGAGTAGTAAGTGCTTGGATTAATTTTGGATGATTGTATCCATGAATACTACTCCACCATGAACTCATAGCATCTACTAGCTTTGTTCCATCTTCTAATGTTATAGTTTGTTCAAATGAACTTTTAACTGCAAGTATGTTTTCTTTTGTTGGAAGAGAGTTGTATGGATGCCATGTATGTTTTTTATCTGCTTGTATATAATTCATATTGCAATTATACTAAAATTTAGTTATAATCACAACTCTTATTCGGGGTCGACTTGGTATCGATTGGAATAACGAGTATTAGTTGCATGTCGATTTGGATATATCGTAAATCTATCCAATTTATTTAGACGCAAACAATACAGATTACGCTCCAGCTTACGCACACGCTGCGTAAGTTTTAATTTTTGGAACTCCCCTTAATTGGGTCGAGACCAGGAGGCCAACACTAGTGATTTTATCTAGCTAGATTTCGTTGGTTCACAAACTGATAAATTACCCATAAAGCTTGATTGACTTTATGGGGACATCCAAATCTCAGCCTAAAAGTTTTCTTTTGGGGTTTGAGTTGCTTTTAGGTGAAATTAATCAAACCTTCTAAGCATGTAGACGCTAATATGAGTTATTTCAAGACTCGAGTTCAATTCTCGACGACTCCACCAATCAACAAAATCAACACATATCATCAAGTATCACAAAGCACTATAAAATAAGGCTTTATACCCATAATTATAACTATTATTATCTTGAGAAGTCTGATGACTTAAATTTACATTATTAATTGTAGTTTTACTCATCCAAGAGTTAGATCTGCTTACAGAAGTTTAGTGACAAACTTACAATATCTTTTTACATATAAAAATCATAAAAATATCACTATTCATAACACTACAAATTCTATTGATGGTGGAGTATTTTCTCCTATGACACGACAAAGTCTTGATTTATAAAAAATTGCTGAAAATACACAATGGTTTTACTAAAAGTTTGAAGCTAAAAATGGTAGATGATTATCTAGTTAGTTATAAGAAAAAGTGATTAATCTGGCACTCAGATTTTTCATTAAGTCCTATTTTCAGATATTTTAGGCATAAAAAAAGGCTTGATATCTCTATCAAGCCTTTTAATATAGAAGTAAATTAAATACTATACAAATGAAATATAAGCCATTTGTGTTGCATCACCTCTTCTGATTCTAGTTTTAACGATTGATGTGTAACCACCGTTTCTAGTTTCATATTTAGGAGCGATTTCATTCATTAATTTTTTAGTTGCTTCTTTATCTTGTAACACTGCAAATACTGCTTTGTGTGCGTTAGCATCACCAACTTTTGCTTTTGTTACTAATTTATCCATGAATCTTTTTAATTCTTTAGCTTTTGGTAAAGTAGTTTCAATTTTTTCTCTTTCGATCATTGCAATACTTATGTTTTTAAACATTGCTTTTCTGTGAGAAGAAGTTCTACTAAGCTTTCTATATCCGTGCTTATGTCTCATAACTGTCCTTTGTCTTTATTCTTAAGCTTTTAATTGCTCAAGTTTTTTTCTTAATGCAGAAGAAGTTTCTTCATCTAAACTACCATCAATAGGGTAACCTAATGATGCAAATTTATCAGATATCTCTTCTAAAGATTTTTTACCTAAGTTTTTAATGTTTTTAACTTCAATTTCACTCATTAAAGCTAAATCACCTACATATTTAATACCTGATCTATCAAGTGAGTTAAAACTTCTAGCACTTAAATTAAGCTCATCAATCTTAACAATTAATGGTTTTAAATCAACTGTAGATTCAGTAGTTGATGTTTCAACAATTTGAACATCAGCTAAATTAAATACTTTGTTAAATACTGCCATTTGATCATACATTACAGTTACTGCTTCTTTAAAAGCATCAACTGGAGATATTTGACCATCTGTTTCAACAGTGAATACTGCTTTTTCAAAGTTAGGGTTATCTTCTACTAGAATTTTTTCAATTTCATAAGTTACTTTTTTTACTGGTGTAAAGAAAGCATCTATAGGAATATATTCTTTTGAAACTATCTCTCTAATCTCTTCACTAGCTACATATCCAATACCTTTTTGAACAATAATTGAAAATGTTAAGCTTGCGTCGTCATTTAATGAAGCTAAATGTGCATCTTCGTTAACAACTTCTAATTCGTCTGTAGATAAATCTGAACCAATTATTGTTTGTTTTTGATTAAATGTATATTTAACTTCTATTTGCTCTGCATCACTTGTTATTTTAAATTTCATATTTTTTAAATTTAAAATAAATAAAGATATATCTTCTAACATACCTCTAGTTGTGTCAAATTCGTGAGCTACACCTTCGATGTTAACTGCAATTACTGCATAACCTACTGATGAACTCATTAATAATCTTCTTAATGGATGCGCTAATGTTATAGCGTATCCACTTTCAAAAGGAAAAGCACTAATTCTTGCCACATTAGCAGATACTTGCTCAATGTTTACATCTGTTGGTAAAAACGGTGCTGTTACAAATTTTTTCATTTATTATCCTTTTGTTTATTATTTAGAATATAACTCTACTATAAGTCTTTCTTCAACTGGAATTACTACTTCTTCTCTTGTAGGGATTCTAGTAAATATACCAAATACTTTATCTTTATCAACATCAACCCATTCAGCTATTCCTGTTTGAGCAGTAAGTTCTAAAGATCTTACTATTTGATTGTTCTTTTTAGATTTTTCTTTAATCTCAATTTTTTGTCCAGCTTTAACCATGAAAGAAGGAATATCAACTTTTTTACCATCAACTAAGATGTGACCATGCGTTACAAATTGTCTAGCATTTGCTCTTGTTGTAGCAAATCCCATTCTATATACAACATTATCTAATCTTTGTTCGATTATTGTAATTAAGTTAGATCCAGTATTACCTTCTCTTCTTGCTGCTTCTTTAAAGTATTTTCTAAATTGTTTTTCAGATACACCATAAAGAATCTTTGCTTTTTGTTTCTCTTGTAGTTGTTGACCATACTCAGATAGTTTTGTTCTACTTTGTCCATGTTGTCCAGGAGCAAATGGTCTTTTTTCTAAAGCACTTTTACCGTTAAGTCTTCTCTCACCTTTTAATCCAAGGTCAGCGTTAAGTCTTCTTTCTAATTTTTCTACAGGTCCTCTATATCTTGCCATGCTTTATCCTTACACTCTTCTTCGTTTAGGAGGTCTACAACCGTTATGTGGTAAAGGAGTAACATCTTTAAACCATTTAACTGTAATACCTTCCATAGCACCGATTGCTTTAACTGCTGTATCTCTACCAGAACCAGGTCCTTGTACTTTAATACCAACATTTTTAATACCGTGCTCTATTGCTTTTTCTAAAGCGTCTTCTACTGCTGCTTGAGCTGCAAAAGGTGTAGATTTTTTACTACCTTTAAATCCTAAGTTTCCAGCACTTGACCAAGAAATTGCATTTCCTGCTTTATCTGTAACTGTAACCATAGTATTATTAAATGTAGCTGCAATATGAACTACACCGTCAGCAATATTTTTTTTAACTACTTTTTTTCTTGTAACTTTTCTTTTTGCCATTAGTTATCCTTACGCTGCGCCAACAGTTTTCTTTTTACCTTTTCGAGTTCTGGCATTAGTCTTAGTCTTTTGCCCTCTACATGGTAAGCCTGCTCTATGTCTTAAACCTCTATATGAACCTAAATCCATTAAAGCTTTAATATTTAAAGAAACTTCTTTTCTTAAATCACCTTCAACAGTATAATTAGCTTGAATCTCTTGTCTAATTGCAGCTATTTCATCTTCTGTTAATTCATGCGCTCTTTTATTAAAATCAATTCCAACAGCTGTTAAAATTAATCTTGATGAATGTAAACCTATACCAAAGATATAAGTTAAAGCGTATTCCATTCTTTTTTTGTTTGGTAAGTCTGTACCAGCAATTCTTGCCATTTACTTATCCTTGTCTTTGTTTGTGTTTTTTGTTTTCGCAGATTACTCTTACGATACCTCTTCTTTTGACAATTTTACACTTGTCACACATCTTCTTTACTGAAGCTCTTACTTTCATAGTAACCGTCCTTCAAATTATTCTGCTATAGTGGTTTAGATAAACTCTATTTACCAACTTTTTATAAAGTAACCTTTATAAAGAAACTTTATAAAAACTTCACCAAAGTCTATAGACAGGTTCGAATTATATTTAATTTATGCTTAATTTTAGTTGAGACGAGTATATTGCTAAAGTTTAGCTATATACTCTTGTAATTTTGAAAAGTGTTTTTTAAATATTTCAAAAGATTCTTGATATTCAAAATCTTCATTATTGTTTGCTTTAGATTCAATAGTTTGTCCAAGTTGTCCTATATCTTCAAAGTTTAAAGTTTGTGATGAACTTTTTAAATCGTGTGCTGCTTTAGCTATTAATTCCAAATTATTTGTTTTTAAGCCATCCTCGTATTTTTCTAATAATTTAACAGAGCCATTTACATAACTTTTAAATAGCTTCATCACAATTTTCTCTGGAAATTTCATCTTTTTCATTGTGATCTCTATTGCATTTTTTATACCATCATCATCAATTTCTTTTATATTTGAAATATCATCACTTTTATCTTCTTCAACCATATCATCAAGTAAAATATCATTTTTTTGTATCATATAGTATTTAATTATTTTATCTAAATTATCAATATTAATTGGTTTTGCTAAATAATCATTCATTCCAACACTTAAGAATTTTTCTTTATCACCTTCAAGTGCATTTGCTGTTAAAGCAATAATTGGTATATCAATATTATTATCTCTTATTATTTTTGTAGCTTCAATACCATCAAGTACTGGCATATTTATATCCATAAAAATAAAGTCATATTTATCTTTTTCATTATTTAAAATCTCATCAACAACTTCTTTTCCATTTTCTTTAAATGAATAAGTTACACTTTCATATTCACTTAATATATCATCAAGTAAAATTCTATTTATCTCATAATCATCAGCTATTAATATATTTAAACTTTTTATATTTTTATTGATATTTATATCACTATTTATAACACCATGAGATAATAGTGCATTAAATAGTTTTGATGAGTTTAGATTATATTCATTTATTACTGTGTATTTTGTACTATTTTTATTCTCTTCACTTAACAATATTATTTTTATTTCATCTTGATATTTTTCTTTTATTATTTTTGCATCATTTTCATTATCAGTAATTAATAGATTGTTATGATTATTTTTTATTTCAAAATCATCTATTGATTTTATAGTATTATATTGAACTTCAAAACTACTTAGTTGAGAAACTATCTTATCAAAATATACACCCTCATTTGAAAATAATATTGTAACAAAACCAGGTAGTACTTCTTTTTCTTTTTCACAGTTATTAGTTTTTTCTAACTTTAATTCAAAATAAAATTCACTACCTTTATTCTCTTGGCTATTTATTTTCAATTCACCACCCATAAGGTTAGTAAGAGATTTACTAATACTAAGTCCAAGTCCAGTTCCTCCAAATTTTCTAGTTGTAGAGTTATCTGCTTGAGAAAATGCTTGTAAAATTTTATCTTGATTCTCTTTTGCAATTCCTATACCTGTATCAACAACCGAAAATCTAATTTTATCATGAGTATCTAAATCTTCTATTTTTTTAACATTTATATTAATTTGTCCATCTTTTGGTGTAAATTTAATAGCATTATTTATTAAATTTTGCATAACCTGATGAATATGAAGTTGATCCATTAAATAACAGTTATGTAGAGATTCATCTATATTAATATTATATTGTATATCTTTTTCTTTTGCTTTTGCAGAAAATGATATATATGACTTATAAAGATCTGTAAATGGATTTGTATCAATCATCTCAGTTGTCATATTACCACTTTCAATTTTAGAGAAATCAAGTATATCGTTTATTATTTGAAGTAATGTCTTCATAGAAGCTTGAGTTATATCTAAATATTTAGCTTGTTTTTCATCTAAATTAGTTTTTTCTAGAAGTTGTAAGAATCCAGAAATACCATTCATTGGTGTTCTAATTTCATGTGACATATTTGCTAAAAAATCACTTTTTGCTTTTTGTGATGCTACTGCTTCTTCTCTTATTTTTTCTATAGCTGTAATATCTGAAAAAGTAAATATTGTAAAGTTTTCACCATCAAGTATAATCTTATTTGCTTTTACTTCAAAAATAATATCTTCGTTTGTATATATATCTTTTATTATCGCTTTATGAATATCGTTTGGTCTTTCAAATATTGGTTCAGCCCAAAGTCTATCTGCTGTACTCTCTTTTAAATATCCCTCTCTTGGAACAAATAATTCACACACACATTTATGCTTTGATAAAAACTCTTCTAAACTTTTAAATCCAGTAATATCATATAGCTTTTTATTTGCTTCAATAATATCTGTTGCGCTAGAGATAATTATTAAGCTATCTTGAGAATTCATAATCTCTTGAGATCTTGCTAATAATTGTTTTGCTTTTTTTTGTAATTCTATTTGCTCAGTTATATCTTCTCTAATTGATATATATTCAATTATTTTTCCATCAACATCAGTAATTGGAGCAATTGTTGCTTTTACATAATATATTTTATTTTTACCTTTATTTGCAAAGCTTCCTCTCCATATTTTATTACTTTTAATAGTATCCCATAGATCTTTAAATACTTCACTACCTACACTAGGATCTCTTAATATAGAATGGGGATTACCTATTAATTCCTCTTTACTATATCCACTTAATTTACAGAAATTATCATTTGCAAAAGTGATATTTCCTCTTAGATCTGATTTTGATACAATTAATGCAGTATCAACTGTATATTTGTATTGCTCCAATAGATTTATTGTTTCTTTACTTTTATTTTTAATTATACTATTTACTTCACTTAACTCTTTATTCGCTAGAGATAAAGACTTTGTTTGTTTTTTTACAAGTTCATCTAGTACATATTTTTGAGTAAGTATTCTATATAAAAATAGGCATAATAAAAATAATACAAATGTAGCAATTAAGAATAGATCTTTACTCTCTTTAATTGCAAGATTTATATTTTGATCCTCTGTGTATGATATAATCCATGCTGAAACATCATTTGTAATTGTACTTTTAATAGGATAAAAAGCTATTGCTTTATAATCTTCATTCGCTGTGCCCAACACAGAAAAAACTTTATCACCTTTAAGTCCTTGTAATATTTTATCTTTTATATTTTTTAGATATTCTCTATTTTTAGCTATATGTCCAAAGTTGTAGTTATGATCAATCTCTGTCATATAATCAGATGATTCAGATGAAGTGATATATTGTGCTTTCATATCATCTCTACTCCAAGCTTTTGAAGAGAAAATATCTTTTTTTATTATAAAATGAGTGTGTATTTTACTTACATTATTTAATCTTTTTTGTAATTCACCAGTTGTAAATCCAATATCTAAAGTTCCTAAAAAAATTCCATTTGGAGAAAATATAGGTTTTATATTTCTAAAGGCATGACTTGTTTTTCCTTTATGGAATCCACTTATTAGTTTTTTATTTTTATTTGCCCATGCAAAATCTAATCTAATTTTAGATAAATCATCACCATATTTACTTGGTTTATGCATTCTAAAAAATGTAATATTATTAGGAAATACAAAATGGTATTGCAATACTCCATCTTCATGATATATTTTATATTCATCTTTAATTAAATTCTTTAATTTATATCTTAACTTATTTAATTTTTTCTCATCTTTAGTAAAATTTGCTTTAATTAAAGTATACATTATTTCTTTATTTCTAATTGTTCTTTTATAAATAGTTTGAGCTTTAAATTTTTGATCATACATTATCATATTATAATGTCTTGATAATGTTTCAAGATGTTTATCCAATATAATATCTATTTTATGATTTTTATTTTTTTCTACAAGTACATAAATTATACTTGATAAGATAATAAACAAAATTACTAAACTTAATATGATTTTACTTTTACTCTTATTCAAACTAATCCTTTTATATTATAATTAAAGTATTTTTAACTACTAAAGTATATAGAAATATTTTACTATTTGTGCTTAAATGTATAATTAATTAATAGATTTAACAGTATATAAATAGTACTATAATATATACAAATAATGGAGTTATTATGGATGATAGATATTCAATTTTAGCAGCAGATGATGAACAATTTAATCTAGATCTTATAGATGCAGCATTTATGGATTTTGATAATGTAGATATTACCTATGTTAATAATGGACAAGAGGTATTAGATATATTAGAAAAAGAGGTGTTTGATGTACTACTATTAGATATTTCTATGCCTGTTTTAGATGGGATTGAAACTCTAAAACAAATAAGACAAAGAAAAGAGCTACTAAATTTTCCTGTTATTATGGTAACTGCAAATGTAGAAAAAGAATATGATGCAATATCACTTAACGCAAATGACTTTATATCAAAACCATACGATATAGACATCCTAACTGCAAGAACACTAAACTATGCTAAATTGAATAAATATTATACAATAGTTGAAAATCAAAAAGAGATTTTAGAAGATGAAGTTCAAAAAAGAACTAAAGAGCTAAATGAAGCATTAAAACTAGCTAAAAGAACTGAATATGAAATATCAATAAGACTAGGACTTGCTAGTGAATTTAGAGATTTAGAAACTGGTGGTCATATTAAAAGAATGAGTCATTACTCTGCACTTTTAGCTAAGCTATATGGATTGTCACAAGAGGATTGTGAACTTATTTTATATGCAGCACCTTTACATGATATAGGAAAAGTTGGTATTCCAGATAAAATACTACTAAAACCTGGTAGGTTTGATGAAAATGAATTTGAGATAATGAAACAACATGTATTACTAGGTGCAAAGATGCTTGAAGGTGCTGATGATTTTCCTGTACTTAAAGTAGGTCATACTATAGCACTTCAACACCATGAAAGATGGGATGGTAATGGTTATCCAAATAAATTAAAAGGTGAAGATATTCATCTTTATGCAAGAATAGTTGCAATAGCAGATGTATTTGATGCTCTATCTTCAAAAAGATGTTATAAAGAAGCTATGCCTTTAGATACTGTAATTTCAATTATAAAAGAAAACTCAGCAACTCAATTTGATCCAAAATTAGTAGAGTTGTTATTAGATAATTTAGAAGATTTTTTAGTTATAAAAGAAAAATACAAAGATGATAATAGTGCTCATAATATCATGGATATTATAAATAATACCAATATATAGTTACTCTAAAATATAAAATAATTTAGAGTAAATAGAAGCGTTAGTTTTATTAATGCTATAAATGCTGTACCTAGGATATTACCTACTTGACAAGATGTACAGCCTTTATTTACTTTTCCTTCATAATAACCATATGGTACATATATTAATATTAAAGATAAGATAGCTATCATTGCATAATTCTCTACATCTTGAAGTATCATAGTATTTTTATCATCTAAAATAAATACTAATAATAAAGCTACAAATGAAGCAGCTAAAAGATAATTAATTACTGCAGATATTTTATCTTTTATACTATTTGTTGGACAAGATGTATCTAAAAATGCATCATTTCCATACTCTAGTTTCATATCAAACTCTTCTTGTTTTTTACCATCTAACCTATATCTAATTGTTCCACCAAATGTATAATCAACTTTTCTTTGTATTAAAACAGCCAAATCATCAGTGGCAGTTAGATATTTTGTATTAGCATCTATATCTTCATATGTTAATTTTATCTCTGAAGCTCTTGTGAGTTCTGCACTAATATCACCAAAATATGTAGTTGTTTCTGTTGTAGTAATAGAACCTTTTTCTTGATATATTTTAGGATTTATTAATACTAAAAAATCATCTTTTTCTTTTATTACTACTACGTTATATGGGTCTCCTATTTGAAAAGCACTTAACCCTTTAAGATTGTTTGCTTCTATTGTATCTTTTAGGTCTTCTATTAGTGATTTTAGATTATCATCAAAAAATCTAACTGGTGCATTAAATTCTTTACCTAAGCTTTGTGGATATTTTATAAGTTCTTTTATCATATATTCTTCTTTAAATTTAAAAAATAGATACTTTATACATATTTTTTAAACTTAAAATAGCGATTAAATCGCTATTTTAATATTGTTTATTATTAGTGACTTTTTGAAACTACAACTAACATTTTGATATTAATTGCAACAAATCTAATCGCTTGCCAAATAACACAAGTTCTCATTTTTTTAGCAAATGAACCTGGGATCATTGTTAAATTAAATTCTTCACTTTTTCCAAAGTTTAATTCTTCTTTTTTCATTGTATTTCCTTTTTATTTTATTTTTTTTATCTTTTATAGATAAATAAAAATTAAGATTTTAGCCTAAATCAAGGCAAAACTTCACGAAGTTTACTTAAGTAATGAGTGAAGCTTTTAACGAAGATTTAGGTTAAAAGATTTATTTTTATTCTGGGATTAAAGTCCAACCTGGTTTAAGCTGAGCTTTCCAGATAAATAAGTAATGTAAAATATGTTTAATCCAGTGACCTGCAAGTCCAATCTCACCAAATGTATAATCTGTATCTCTACCTGTTCCTGGATATTTTTCAAAATCAGGTACAACTGGATAAACTGTCATTGCTGCAGCAGTACCAGAGAATACACCTTTACCAGCAGAAGCAACACAAGCTGCACCCATCTCTGCCATAGAACCTTCATGTAAGTGAGCATCACTACCTTTTGTGATTAAATCACAAATACTATGAGCAACTAACTTACCGATAATACCAGAAGGCATACCTGTTCTTGGTGGTGTTGGGTTAATTGGAGTACCATTTGGTGAACTCATTGGTTTAGAAATAATATGTGGTGGTGCAAAAGCAATACCAGCAGCAAACATATTTGGATATGTAGGGTTTTGGTATGTTTTTGGCCAATCAGATGCTTTCCAGTTTTCGTAAGCACCTGCAGCATAGTTTGCATCTACTTTCATAAATCCATTTGGAGCAAAAATAGTATCAGTAATATCTGAACCATCTTTTGAATAAGCTTTAATTCCAACACCAGCAAATGGTGGGATAAGCATAGCAAAATCAAACTCTTCTTCGTGCATAGAACCATCTAGTTGCTCATAAGCAACTTTACCCTCTTCAACTTTACTAACGTGAGCACCAATAATCCAATCGATATTTCTTTCAGCATATAATGATTCAGCAAAAAGTTTTGAAGATACAACATATCCTCCAACCTTCATATGAAGTCCACCCATACCAAAATCACCTAAGAAAGACTCATTTGAGATCCATTTCATATCAGCCATATCTCTAACACCAGCTTTATTTAACTCATGTTCAATATTGAAAATATACTCAAATGCAGCACCTTGACATGTACACATACCATGACCTGTACCAATTAAGAATTTTTGTCTTTGACCATTTTTCATTTTGTCAATTGCAACTTTAAGTTCGTGTGCAGCATGAACAGCGTGATCAGCAGTACATACAGAAACAGTATGAGAACCCATTTGACCATTTCCATCACCTAAACCAGGAGTCGCATCAAAGTTAAGTTTTGGACCAGTTGCATTTACAACATAATCATATTCAACTTCTTCAATTTGACCAGCTTTTTCAGGACTTGTATGTTCTACAGTTACAAAAGGTTTATCAGAACCCTCTTTCCCTTCTGGATTTAAAGACACAGCTTTTGCTTGGATATATGTAATTCCACCTTTTTTATAAACAGGAGCTAAATCAAAAGTAACATCTTCTTTTTTTAATTCTCCTACACCAACCCAAATATTAGATGGAATCCAGTTCCATTTTGCATTTGGAGTAACAACCACAACTTCATGAGATGAACCTAACCATTTTGCAGCGAACGTAGCAGTTGTATGTCCTGCAACACCACCACCTAAAACAACAAGTCTTGCCATATTATTTCCTTAAATTTTTATTAATTATTATTGATATTGTTAAATATTAATACTTAGCAATAGTATAGTATCAAATATTTTAAAAAGAACTTAAATAAATATAATTTCTTGTTATAATAATAACTTATTTTTAATATAAGTCAAGATTATAAATATCATAATTTTTATTAATATAACTATAGATTATTTTAATTATAACTATAGATTAAGTTCAATAGAAGTAAATTTATATTATTATTTTAGACTAAATAATTAATTTTATTTTTTATATTAAATTAAAGGAATAGTACTTATGGAAATAGAAATATCAAGACGAAAGTTTCTACAAGGAACAGTTGCATTAAGTATTATAGGTGGTGCTACTGCTTCTAGCTTGTTTGCTAATGGGCATAGTACACAAAAGGTTACTGGCAAATTAACCAACCTAAATACTAAAACTAGTACAACAAATAGCAATAGTGTAGCAACTCTTTGTGAAATGTGTGTAAATAAATGTGCTGCAATTGCAAGAGTAGAAGATGGAATGATCACAAAGCTTGATCCAAATCCAATGTTTCCAAAATCAAAGAATATGCTTTGTGCCAGAGGAAATGCAGGAATTCAAGCACTTTACGATCCAGATAGATTAAAGAAACCAATGATTAGAATTGGTAAAAAAGGTGAAGGTAAATTTAAAGCTGTAACATGGGATGAAGCATATGAAGCAATTTTAAATGGTACAAAAGACTTCCCAGGACTTGCAAAAATACTAGAAGAAGAAGAAGATAATAGATCTTCTATGTTATTTTGTGCAGGAGAAGGTATGGCAGAACATACTTTTAAACAATTTTATGGAGCATTTGGAAGTACAAACTGGCTAAATCATGGATCAATTTGTCTTCAAACTGTAACATCTGGTTACGGAGTAACTCTTGGGGCTTATCCTCAAGCAGATTTAGATAATGCTGAATATATTGTAATGGCTGGTGCAAATAGAGCTGAAGCAATAGTAACTCCAGATACTATGACTGCTTTTAAAAGAACAAAAGGTAGAGGTGCAAAACTAATTTGTGTAGATCCAAGATTTACAAATACTGCTGCAAAAGCTGATAAATGGTTAGCTATTAATCCAGGTACTGATTTAGCATTTGTACTTGCTTTGTCTTATGTAACAATTACTGAAGATTTACAAAATCAAGAATACATAGATACAAACTTTAATGGATATGAAGAATACAAAAATAATATTTTATCAAATGAATATACTCCCCAATGGGCAGAAAAAATAACTGGAATAAAAGCTAGTGATATATATAAAGTTGCAAGAGAATTTGCAGCTGCTGCTCCAAAAGCAGTTTATTATCCAGGAAGAAGATCTACATTTGCTAAAAATGATTTCCAACTTAGACGAGCTATGGCAATATTCCAAGGTTTACATGGAGCTATTGATTGTAAAGGTGGATTGATTTTTGGTAGTAAACTAAAACTTGGTAAGCATGAAGGATTAGAACCATTATATGCACAAGCTGAAGCTAGAGCTATTAAGAAAAAAGCAAAATATGAAAAAGGCGAAACCCCTTATGATGATTGTGCTATTATACCTGGTGGTGGTTCTTGGTTATCTTTTAGAAATAGATATTTAGAAGATAAAATGCCATATAAAGTAAGAGGAATGTTCTGTTATAAACATAATCCTATGATGAATATGCCTAATAATAAAAAAACAGCTGAAATGCTTAAAAAAATGGAACTTGTTGTATGTATAGATACTATGCCTAGTGATACTGTTATGTATGCAGATGTTGTATTACCTGAATGTACTTACTTAGAAAGAACAGATCCTGTTAAAACATTTGGTGGTGTTGAACCATCAATTGCACAAAGAAATAAAGTAATAGATCCATTATATGAAACAAAACCTGTTATTGATATAATGAGAGGATTAACTAATAAAATATCTAAGCCTTTATTTGAAATAACAAAAAAATATGATGAAGATGTGCAAGAAGCAATAACTGAAGATGGATTAGAAAATACATATGCAGAATTTGATATTACTTTACCATTTAAACAATCACAAGAAGAAATTAATCATCATATGGTAGCTTCAGTTTATGGAGAAGAAGCTGCTAAAGAATTACATCATAATGGTGTATTTTATCCGAATATCAAAAAATATTATAAACAACTTGGAGCAAATGAGTTCCAATATTATCCTGAAAAAAAGAAATCTTACAGAGTAAGAGATGGAAAACTTAAAACTTCATCTGGAAAAGTCGAGTGTAATATTAAATCTTTAGCAAAAAAAGGTATTGATTCTATGCCAAAATGGAGAGATGAATATAACTTTAATGTTCCAAAAGGAAAGTTTAAACTTCTAACAGGAAGACATGCACAATTTACTCAAAGTGGTACATCAAATAACGCAATGCTTAGAGACTTGCTTCCGGAAAATTATATCTGGATAAATAAAAGAATAGCTGCACAAAAATCTATCAAATTTGGAGATATGATTGAAGTTAGTTCTAATGTAGGAAGTACAAGAATAAAAGCATATCCAACTGAAAAAATAGCTCCTAATCAAGTATTTTTTATACATGGATTTGGAGAAGAAAGTCATGAACTTGGATTAGCTTATAGAAGTGGTGGAAATGATAATGCAGTTATTGAAGATGTTGTTGAACCAGTATATGGTGCAGCAGCAATGCATGAAACAAATGTTGAAATAAGAAAGGTGTAATTTATGGCAAGATATGGAATGGCACTTGATTATAAAAATTGTATCAATTGTAAAGCTTGTGAAACAGCTTGTAAAGAAGAGAATGGTATCTTAAGAGGTGCTGATAAACATCGAATTTGGGTAGGTATTACTGAATTAAAAGGACAATATCCATTTTTAGATATTGTATCAAATACATTTTACCCATCGCAATGTCAGCATTGTGATGATGCACCTTGTGAAGATGTATGTCCCACAACAGCAACTTATACAGATGAAAATGGTGTTGTAAGAGTAGATAGTGATAAATGTATTTTATGTTCATATTGTATAGAAGCTTGTCCTTACGATGCTAGATATGTAGATGATAGAACAATGACAGTTGATAAATGTAACTTTTGTGCAGAAACTAGAATAGCAAGAGGTGAAACTACTACAGCATGTCAAAATACATGTCCTACAAAAGTAAGACTTTTTGGTGATTTAGATGATCCAAATAGTGAAATAAGCGAAGTCCTTAGAACAAGAGAACATTTTTCTTTAAAATCTCATCTTGGAACTAATCCAAAATTATTTTACCTAACATAAGGAGTTTATAGTGAAATTAAATGATTATTTACCTCTAAAAGAAAATATATCTTTTGGGTTTGAAAAAAATGCGATTACTTTAGCAATTGCTGCAATTACTATTGTATTAATTGCATTTTATTTATATGGAGTTAGTAACTTCTTTGCACATGGGCATCATGCTTTTAATGTAACAAGAGAACACCCATGGGGATTTTTAGTAGCATCTTATGAGTTCTTTGTAGCTTTAGCTATGGGTAGTATTGTAACTGCGGCAAGTGGAATATTTTTTGAAATAGATATTATTAAACCTCTTATTAAAAGACTTTTAGTAATTGGATTATTATCTTTATTTGCTGGGTTTACTGCATTTTTATTTGAAGTTGGACATCCTGTAACTATGGTTATATATACTGCACTTAGTGGTAATCCTACATCTGCATTATTTTGGCTTGGTGTATTTTATCCTATGTTTATGTTATTTACTGTACTTACATTTGTATCTTATAGTAAAGATATTGGACCTACAAAGATTTTTGCACTTTTTGCAATCATTTTTGCAAATTCTTCTGTTTTAACTGCTGGATCTATTTTTGGAAATTTAAATTCTAGATTATTTTCGAGTGGAATATTCTTTCAAATAGAATTTATGGTAACAGCTATTTTAGCAGGTATATTTTTACTTACTATTATAACTGTTATTTTTGATAAAGAAAATTATGTAAAAGCAGTTTTAGCTTTAGAAAAAGTTGCAATTGCTTTATTGTCATTATTGTTAATAATGTATCTTGTTAGATATATTTCAGGTGTCTATGGTGGCGTTCCTGAATCAGCAAATACTATAAACTATATGTATACTAGTAGTAACTTCTTAATCTATGAATTAGGTTTAGGAATTATATTTCCACTATTTGTTGCGGCATTTGGTTCAAAAGAAAAAGTTGGAATATTTTGTATAGCATCTGTTGCAGGTTTAGTTGGAATAATGTATTCAAGAATAAATGTAACAGAAGGTATTCAGCTTGCACCTATGCAAACTATGACTACTAGAGTTTATCAAGAAACTCCAACACTTATTACAACTTATACTCCTTCAATGACTGAGTTAGGTATTGGTATTGGAGCTATTGGTGTTTTTGTTTTATTAGTATTTATTGCTGATAGAGTTTTAGAACTTGATGACTAAAAATAACTTATAAAGATTAAAAGCGTAGCATTAAAGCTACGCTTTTTTATTTTTAAATATAAAGGAAAATTATGGAAGAAAAAATATTAGCTTGCGATAACGATATATGTAAAGAAAAAGATAACTGTGAGAGATTTAGACTATTTAAAGAAGGAGCAAAAGAGTATAAAACTCACAATGGAAAAGAGCACAAAGGTTGTGGTCAATTTATTAAAATAAAGAAATAATTAATAGTTATTTCTTTACCTAAAATTTAGTAGCTTGAATAGAGCTATTATCTACTCCACCATTTTTATTTGTTTGATCTAATGAATCTAAAAGTTTAGAAGCAATTTCATCATATTTTAAAGATGTAGCACAACTTGGAGAAACTACACTTATAGGAACTCCAGCATCCCCACCCTCTCTTATATCTATTTCAATAGGAATTTCTCCTAAAAGTTGAGTATCAAATGGTTCTAATAATTCTATTGTAGTACCTTTTCCAAAAATATCATATTGTTTATTAGTCTCAGGACATATAAATCTACTCATATTTTCAATAATTCCTGCTATTGGGATATTAAGATTTTTAAACATATCTAAACTTCTTATTGTGTCATCAAGTGCAACTTTTTGTGGTGTTGTTACACAAACTCCAGCAGTTACTGGAAGATTTTGAGCAAGAGTTATTTGAGCATCACCAGTTCCAGGAGGCATATCAAAAAGTAATATATCAACATCTTTCCAAAGTATATCTTCTAACATTTGCTCTATTGCTTGGGTTACCATAACTCCTTTCCACATAAGTGCCGCACCTCTATCTACTAAAGAACCAATAGACATAACTTGAACATTATGAGCCATAATAGGTTTAATCTTATTTCCTAAAAATATAGGTTGGACACCATCTATTCCCATCATTCTTGGAATATTTGGACCATAAACATCAGCATCTAAAAGCCCTACTCTTTTACCAGTTTTTGCTAAGGCAATTGCTAAATTTACTGCGGTTGTTGATTTACCAACTCCACCTTTTCCACTACTTACCATTATAAAATTTTTAATATTTGGTAAAATATTATTACTTTTTTGCTCAATATTTTTATTATTCACTAACTATCCTTGCTTAATATTTCATAATTATATCATATTTAATTATATTTATTATAATTCTAGCTAATTTGATGTCAATATTAAAGAAAGATTAATATTGCTATGTTATAATCTTAACGAATAAAAATTATAAGGATTAATAATGAATAAATTACTTAAAATAGCATTTATTGGCTTTATCGCATTTGGATTAACAACTGCTGCTAATGCTGATTCTGCTAAAGGAAAGAAAATATACCAAAAGAAATTAAAAAAAGACTGTGGTATGACTGGTGGAGACATTGCAAAGAAACACTCTCAAGATGAATGGGAAGGTTTAAAAGACGGTTTAGCAAATGAGATTAAAACAATCTGTCCAAAAGCAAAAGATAAAGCCCTTAAAGGTAAATACATGGGTCATTATTATGATTTCTTCTATGAATTTGCTAATGATTCTGGAAATGTTCCATCTTGTTAATTTTAATTAATTAATACAATAAAAGGTTAGTTGATAAAACTAGCCTTTTTTTATAAACTTAAAAGGAAAAAAATGTTCAAAAAAATAATTAAACTTTCAACAATTGCTATACTTGCAACAACTGCATATAGTGCTGATGCTGATAACGATAAATTAAATAAACTTGAAAAAAAAATTTTAAAACTAGAAAAAAAACTATCTAAAACTAATAAAAAATTAAATCAAGTAAAAGCCCACGATGCCTATGATAATATAAAATTCAGTATTGATTTTAGAAATAGTGTTGATTTTATTACTATTAAAGATAATAATGCAAACACTACAGAAACAAATGATATTTTATCTACTAGATTATATCTTGATATGGCATCTAGTCCTACTGATAAAATTGTATTTAGAGGTAAATTTGGTATAAATAATGTTTGGGGTGGACATCCTGGAACTGGTGATTCTTCGTTTAAGAGTTGGCAAGCTTCTTCAAAAGCAGATAATAATGAGTTTAAACTAAAAGAAGCATATATTTTATATACTGCAGATAATGATATGACATATAGTGCAGGAAGAAGACAATCAACTGGTGGTTTTTTAGCAAATCATAGAACAAATACAAAAGAAGCTACATCACCATTGGCACATGTTACAAATATGGAAGTTGATGCAATGATGATAATGTTTGGTGAAAGTTTTACTAAAGCAGAAGGTTCATTTTTAAAAATACTTTATGGAAGAGCTCATGATCCTGTACACGGTGTTAATAGCATGTATTCAGAAGATGGTACTCTTAAAACTTTTACAGGTGCAACTACTACTGAAAAAGATAAAGAAGTTAATATTGCTGGTATATTAGGTAATATTTATGATAATGGTACATATAAACTTATGGGTCAAAGAATGATGATAATTAATACTAAAGGTAGAAAAATAGTTGATGGAACAGACGCCAATGATATAAAATCTGCTCCAGCAGGAAAAGCATGTGTAACTGCACTTTCACTTGAGGTAAATGGATTAGATATGATAAATGAAGATAGTGACTTCTTAGCTGATACTATTGTATTTGCTTCAATTGCCAATACTGAGTATAAACCAAAAGATGGTTATTCACTACTTGGTAGTACAGAAAACAAATCAGGAAGCTCTATTTGGCTAGGTATTAAATTTCCTGATATGCTTAGTAACTCTGGTAAATTTGGAATTGAATATAATAAAGGAAGCCAATATTGGACTCCATTTACATGGGCTGAAGATAATATGTTAGGTTCTAAAATTGCTGTTAGAGGTCATGCTACTGAAATTTATTGGAATGGTATAATAGGTAATAATAAAAATCTAACAACTCAAATCAAATATCAAAATATTCAACATGATTATACTCCTAATCAAAATTGTCAAGGTTGGGTAAAACCTGAAGCTGTTGATATAACTGCATCAAATCTTACATTTTCAATTAGATATATATACTAATATATTTAATTATAAAAAAGGTACATCAAAAGGTGTACCTTTTTTTATGCTTACTTAATGACCATTAGTCAAATTTATTTATTTTTAAGTACTTATTTAATATAATTCATTTCTGACCAATGGTCAAAAGGAAATTTATGAAAAATATTGATAAAAAAGTTCTAAAAAGAAAAGCAATTGCTAAATCTTGCAGTACTCTTTTACAAAAAGAACAATACCACAATATAAGTATTAGTAAACTAGCTTTAACAGCTGGTATAGGTAAAGGTACTATATATGAATATTTCCAAAATAAAGAAGATATAGTATTTGAACTTATGACTTGTATGCAAGAAGCTTATGATGAGAACTTAGAAGAACTTTTAAAAAGTACTAATGATATAAGGGAAAAACTTAATTTTTTATTTATTATTTTTTTAAGTGATGATGAAACAATTATTAAACAAAGAAAAATTTATAAACAGTTTTTAACTATATGTATCTCTAGTCAAAGTGACCAAACAAAAATATATAATACAAAAGTAAGAGATAAATATATCAATATATTAGATAAAATTATTAATAATAAAGATAAAGCAACAACTATTTATGATAATATAATATCAATATATATAAATTCAATTACATTAAATAATTATGATTTAAAAGAAAATATTAATAATTATTTAAATAAACAACTAAAACAAGAGGATAAAATATGCTAAAAAAGACAATTATTATTGCCACACTTAGTTCCAGTATTTTTGCAAATACTATTGGTTTTGCAACTGCTTATGAATTAGCAATGCAAAATAACCATGAACTAAAAGCAAAGAAGATATCAATAGATAATGCAAAACTAGATCTATCAACAGCTGATGGGTACAACTATGGAACACTAAAATTTAATGAAAATATAGCAAGAAGTAACAATGCTCTTACTGTATTTGGTATGAAACTAATGAGTAGAGAAGCTAATTTTGGAGATTTTGGATTTAGTGAATTTGATGGAACAAACCCAAATATACTAAATGTAGAACCAAATGATCTGAATAATCCAGGGTTTAGAAATAACTTTGAAACAAAATTCACTTATGAATTTCCAATTTTTACTGGATTTAAACTATCTAGTGCAAAAGATATGGCAAGACTTCAAGTAAGAGCAAATAAAGCTAAATATACTTACGATAAAAAACAATTAGGTTTAGAGGTTTTAAAAGCATACAATGGTGCAGTTGCTGCTAGATATTTTATTGATGCAACAAAAGAAGCTAAAAAAGCAACTACTTCATTTGTAAATTTTGCATCTGAAATGTATAAAGAAGGATACGTAACAAACATCGATGTTAAACAAGCACAAGTATATGATATGAAAATAAACTCAATGTTACTTGAAGCAAAAAATAAACACTCTTTAGCAATTGCTTATTTAAAGTTTTTAACATCATCAAATGATATTACAAGTGTAAAAGATTTTATGAATATTAATATAGATACATCAAATATTGAAATAAATGTAGAAAATAGAGATGATTATAAATGGATGAAAGCAAATACTGCAACTATGAAAAAGAAAGTTGATTTTGAAAAAAGTGCTTCATATCCTATGGTAGGTGGTCATTTAGAATATGGATTTAATGATAATAAATTAAATAATATTGATAAAGACAAAGACTATGTAACAGGTGCAGTTGGATTAGAATATAAAATATTTGATGGTGCTGTAACAAATAATGCTATAAAAAAAGCTAAGTTAGATTATATAAAAACAAACCACTATTTACAACATATGAAAAATGGTATTGAACTTCAAGTACAAAAAGCAATATTAACATTGCAAACAAAAAAATCTGTACTAAAAGAGAAACAAAATGCAAGTATTATGGAAGATGAGATTTTAGAACAATCAAAAGAGATGTATAAAAACCAACTTCTAAAAATGAGTGATCTACTTATGCAAGAAGCAAAAGCACAAAAAGCAAAGGCTGAAGCTATTATGGCAAAATATGATGTAACTATTGCTGCTGCTGAACTTAAACTTGCTTTAGGTCAAAGTATCATTCAAAATAATAAATAAAAAATAACTAAGGAAAAAAAGATGAAACATATTAAAAAATTATTTTTAGCATTAATATTAATTATTAGTTCTGCAAATGCCCAAAAGATAGAGTTAAGTGGAACTGTAATTTCAGATAATGAAAAATTTATCACAAGTAGATTTATGGGATTTGTAAAAGAGCTTCATGTAAGTGAAGGGTCTATGGTAAAAAAAGGTGAACTATTATATAAAATTGATACAACAGACATAGATGCGAAGAAAAGACAAGCAGCTCTTCAAGTATCAATGTATAAAACTCAATTTGAAATTGTAAAAAGAAATTATAATAGATTTAAAAGATTATATAAAAAAGGTTTAGTATCTAAATCTCAAGTAGAAGAGTTAGAGATGAACTATAATAACTTAAGAGATATGATAAGTGTAGCAAGAGCTCAACTAACAGAAGTAAATAACCAATATAAATATTTAGAGATAAAAGCACCAAATTCAGGTGTAATTACAAGAAAAATGATTAAAGTTGGTGAGATGGCAATGCCTGGAATGCCAGCACTTGTACTTACTGATTTAAGTGATATCAAAATAAAAGCTGAAATCTCTGAATCAAATTTATTTAAAGTAAAAAGAGGTGATACAGTTGAAGTACAAATACCATCTTTAAAGTATAAAGTTGATGGTAAAGTTGATTCTATAATTCCTAGTTCAAATCCAATGACACATACATTTATGATTAAAATTTCATTTAAATCAAATGAATATGTATACCCAGGAATGTATGCAAAAGTATTAGCTAAGGTAAAATAATGGCAAATGAAAATTCGCAAAATAGTGTAGAAAATATTGAAGTAACAGATACTGCAGGAAAACTTGCTCGTGGATTTTTACACAATCCTCTAACAGCTGTTTTAGCTGTAGCTTTACTTCTTATTGGTTATTTATCTCTTGAGATTATGCCAAGGGAAGAGGATCCTCAAATTGCAATTAGTGGGGGAAGTATTATTATACCAGCTCCTGGACTTACTCCTAAAGAGGTTGAAAAAATAATAGTAGAACCTTTAGAGCAAAAATTAAAAGAGATAAAAGGTATAGAACATATCTATTCAATGTCTAGTAATAATGTTGCAGTTGTAAATGTGATGTATTATATTGGTCAAAATAGAGAAGTATCAAATCTAAAGATTTATGATAAAGTTATGCAAAATATGGATAAAATGCCTAAAAAAATCATGCAACCTATGATTAAACCTTTAGATATTGATATTGATATCCCTATTGTAAATATAGCATTTTTCCAAAAAAATAATAATATTGATTATTATGAATATTTAAGTATTATTCAAGATCTAAAAAAAGAGTTATCAACTGTACAAGCAGTATCTAAAACAAAACTTTATGGTGCTAAAAAACAACAATTTAATGTAGATATAGATTTAGGAAAACTAAAAGGTTACCATATATCTATAGGTCAAATAGCTCAAGCTATCGAGGGTATTACTACTATTGTTCCAGATGTTAAAACAAAAACTAATGATAATAAAATAGTAGTATTTGGAATTAAAAATGCAATAGAGAGTGTAGAAGATGTTGGAAATATTATTATAGCTTCATATATGGGCAGTCCTATATATTTAAAAGATGTAGCCACTGTAAAAGCAGGAATAAACTATCAAGATAAGAAATCTGCAAGTATCATCATAAAAGATAAAAATGATATAAAAGTACATAATCAAATAACTCTAAGTATTGCAAAACTTGCAGGTACTAATGCTGTTACAGTATCTAATAGTGTTGATAAATTATTAGAAGAGAAAAAAGAACTACTTGAGGAAAAAGGTATAGAGTTTATTATTACAAGAAACTATGGAGAAAGAGCAAATGAAGCTGTAAATGAACTAGTTGATCACTTATTAATTACTATTGTAATTATTGCTGTTATGCTTGTATTCTTCTTAGGTTGGAGAGAATCTATTATTGTAACTTTTACAGTTCCAGCAATTTTAGCTATAACTTTATTTATTGCATATATGACAGATCAAACAATAAACAGAATTACACTTTTTGCTTTCCTTCTATCTTTAGGACTGTTAGTTGATGCTGCTATTATTGTTATTGAAAATATACATAGACACCTACACTCCCATGAAAGTTCTCATATGGAGATGGATGAATTAGTTATTCAAGCAACAGATGAGATTGGAGCACCTACAAATGTTGCAACATTAGCTATTATACTTACAATGGTACCAATGGCATTTGTTGGGGGGATGATGGGTGAGTTTATGAAACCTATTCCATACAATGTTCCTGTTGCATTACTTGCATCATTATTTATTGCATATATATTTACTCCTTATTTAAGTAAAAAACTTTTAAAAAGAGAAATACCTAAAAAAGATCATCACGAAAAAGGAGCTCAAGATGCATAAGAAACATCATCAGCCAAGATTTGAACAATTTGTTCACAATATATTACAAAGTAAAACAAAAAAGTTTTTGGTAATTTTTCTTACTCTATTAGCATTAGCAGGATCAGTTATGATGCTTCCTAGTAAATTAGTTTTAGCAAAGATGCTTCCTGGAAAAAGTACAAATACTTATAGTATTTATGTAGATACTCCTTCTGGATCATCTATAGAACAAACAAAAGAGGTAACTACATGTGTTACAGATATTTTAACAAAAGAGGAAGAGATAAAAAATATTGAAACATTTTATGCTCAAGGAAGCCCATTAGATTATGCTGGACTTGTAAAAGGAAGTGCTATGAAAGCAGGAGAACAATACTCTGAAATAGTAGTTAACCTTACAGATAAGCATACTAGAGAAGATAAATCATTTTTAATGGTTCAAAGATTAAGACCAGTTATTCAAAACAATTGTGAAAAAATTGTTACAGGAACTAATATTAAAATGATAGAGATGCCAGCTGGTCCTCCTACACTTGCTTCAATTGTTGTAGAAGTTTATGGAAAGAATAATGAAAAAGTTATATCTTTAGGAAATGAAGTTGCTAAAATACTTAAAAAAACTGATGGTTTAGTTGATGTTGATGTAATGGCAGATGAGCCTTTTACTAAATATAAACTTATTCCAATAAATGAAAAAATAAGTCGTGCAGGATTAACAGTAGACCAAATAAACAAAATTTTATACTTAGCATTTGAAGGTATGGCAATTGCAGTAAAAAATAATATTGATTATAATGATCAAATTCCTATATTTGTATCTTTAAGTAAAGATAGTAAAAGAATAGATGGTAATAATATTGATGACTTAAGAAATAAATTGAGTTCACTTAGTCTTATGAATAAAAAAGGGATGATGATTCCACTTACTGAAGTTGTAGAGATTAAAGAAGTACCATCAAATAAAACAATTTTCCATAAAGATTTAAAAACAATGGTAAATGTACTTGCAGAAACAGATATGGTATCTCAAGTTTACCCACTACTTGATGCCAGAGAAGCTATGATTGAATACTTTTCAAAAGATTATGAAGTAAAAAAAGTTCCAGAATTTATGAGTACTTATATGTTTGATTTAACTTTAAAAGATAAAAAAACTGGTGAAGAGTATCTTCTTAGATGGGATGGAGAGATGAAAGTAACACTTGATACATTTAGAGATTTAGGAGCTGCATTTATTGCTGCACTTATTTTAATATTTTTACTGCTAGTTGTATATTATAAATCATTTGCTATTTCAGGTATGATTTTAGCAGGTAGTTTCTTATCTATTATTGGTGTTATTATTGGTCATTGGGTTGCAGATATATTTACAGAGCAAACATTCTTCTTAACTGCAACTTCACTTATTGGATTTATAGCACTTATGGGTATTAGTTCAAGAAACTCACTATTACTTATCGATTTTGCAAAAGGTTTAATTGATAATAAACATATAGAGAAAAAAAGAGCTATAGCAATTGCTTCAAACACTAGAGCTAAACCAATTATGCTAACAGCTATTGCTATTATTTTAGGATCTGCATTATTAGCTAGTGACCCTGTATTTGGGGGATTAGGTGTTGCACTTATTTCAGGAACTGTAGCAGCAGTTATTGTATCACTTATATTTATACCAGTTTTAATGGATAATACAAAAGCTATATAAAATTTTAGTTATACTTTGATATAATCTTTAACTATAAAAAAAAGGTTATATCGAGTATGAAAAATAGTATTAAAATATTAGGTGCATTTGGAGCAAAAACAACTTCAACTTCTATGACATGTATTCAACTTGATCAGTCAACTGTGATTGATGCAGGGAATATACTAATAGGTCTAGAAAA
>Ga0256837_1000265_pt1 | contig 46388 bp, 44 predicted proteins | sample 4562384metaG_FD_185976 | JGI IMG/M metagenome (GOLD analysis project Ga0256837, IMG submission 185976) | Hydrothermal vent microbial communities from Guaymas Basin, Mexico - 4561-384 | ecosystem: Environmental > Aquatic > Marine > Hydrothermal vents | place: Mexico: Guaymas Basin | collected... | reverse complement strand
AATGATGGGATAGTTTTTCCTATCATTCTTGGGGCATTAGTCGCTATAAATCAGTCTATAGATAATGTGAGTGGAACATACTGGCTTGTGTATGTTTTGCAACAAATTAGTGTTGGTGCTATAATTGGGAGTTTTATTGGCTATCTAAATGCTAGATTGTCTCTTTTTTTCATTAAAAAAGGAGATATGGAGAGTGCTTATAAAAACCTCTTACCCTTAGCTATAGCCATTTTTGCTTACTATGTGGCAGAGTATCTTGGTGGGAATGGTTTTATCGCTGCATTTTTTGCAGGACTTCTTTTAGGAAACTATAACGAGAGTTTAAAAGAGAATGTGAATAACTTTGCAGAGAGTGAGAGTGAACTTCTACTTCTTATGAGTTTTATGGTCTTTGGTTTTACTTTTGTTCCCTATGCAGTAGAGTTTTGGGATGTTCGTGTTGTAGTTTACTCTCTCTTAAGTCTTACTTTTTTAAGGATGATTCCCGTGGCTTTGAGTCTTATTGGGACAAAGCTTGATATGGCAACACTTCTGTTTATCGGTTGGTTTGGTCCAAGAGGTATCGCTTCTGTTTTATATATTCTCATTGTCGTTGATAAGATAGAGGGTGTAAAGGGGCATGAAACTATCTTTAGTGTAGTAACTTTAACAATTTTAATGAGTATCTTTTTACACGGTATAACAGCAAAACCTTTCGTTTCTCTTTATGGTAAAAACCATCATTAAAGCAAAGAAAATGTATAATTTTTACTACTTAAACATTAGTCAAAAGAGAATTTATGAAACAGTTTGATAAAGAGCACATCCTCCACCCTTATGCCCCCTCACAACCCTTAGCCGAGATGCAACTTGTAAAGTCTGCTCATGGCGTTTACTTAGAGCTTGAGAGTGGTGAGCGAGTCATTGATGGGATGAGCTCTTGGTGGTCAGTTATACATGGCTATAATGTGCCTGAGTTAAATGATGCAGCAAGCAAGCAACTCTCTAAAATGAGTCATGTTATGTTTGGTGGTTTAACTCACGAACCTGCAATTAAGCTTGCTCAAACGCTACTAGAGATTACAGATGAGAGTTTAGAGCATATCTTCTTTAGTGATAGTGGAAGTGTGAGTGTTGAGGTGGCATTGAAGATGGCGTTTCAGTATCACAACTCACAAGGCAATAGAAAAAAAATAAAGATTTTAGCCTTTGAGAAGGGGTATCACGGGGATACTTTTGGAGCGATGAGTGTCTGTGATCCTGTTACTGGAATGCATACGGCATTTGAGGGAATACTCCATAAAAACATCTTCACAAAAGCACCAGAACCCGCTTTTAGTGAGAGTTGGGATGACTCTTATATGAGTGACTTTAAGAGTAAACTAGAATCACATCATGAAGAGATTGCTGCTGTTATACTTGAACCCATAGTGCAAGGTGCTGGTGGTATGCGTATCTACTCGCCACACTTTTTAAAGCGAGTACGAGAGCTCTGTAGTGAGTATGATGTACTGTTTATCTTAGATGAGATTGCAACGGGATTTGGTCGGACTGGAAAGCTCTTTGCCTATGAGCATGCAGGTGTAAGACCTGATATACTCTGTGTAGGAAAAGCACTAACTGGTGGTTATATGTCACTCGCAGCAACACTTACAAGTAAAAAAGTGATGCAGGGAGTAGAAGAGGGAGGTAATGTTCTTATGCATGGCCCAACCTTTATGGCAAATCCTCTCGCATGTGCTGTGGCAAATGCCTCTTTAGAGCTCCTTTTAAACTCCCCTTGGCAAGAGCGAATCCAAGCAATAGAGCTACAGTTAAAAGAGGAACTAGGTAGATGTGAAGCACTTGAAATAGTAAAAGAGGTTCGTGTTATCGGGGCTATTGGGGTTGTCGAGCTTACAAAACCAACAGACTTGGCACTGCTTACTCCGATGTTTATACAACATGGCGTTTGGGTCAGACCATTTTTAAATCTTGTTTATATTATGCCGCAGTATGTTATAAGCAAAGAGGAACTCTCTCATCTAACAGAGGCGATATTTGAAGTTATAAAAGAGTTTGAAAAGATAGAGGGAGAGAGATGATGAAAGATAATATAGTAAAGAGTGAAATACAGTATCAAGAACTCCCAAATGCTAAACCAAGTGAAGCGGATATTCTCATTCAGAGAGTAGCATTTGGTGGGGCTGTGAGTGGAGAGAGTGGAACAGAGAGAGCACCTGATGCTATCTTAGAGATAAGTGAGCAGTTGGAGTACTATGATGAAGATTTAGAGTGGTCTCCTATGAAGTATATGTCTGTTTGTGTGAGTGAGTCTGTGAGTAAATATAGAGAGATAAAACCCTCCACAAAAGCACTGCTACAAGGGGAAAATCAACTCCTTATCTCTCTAGGAGGTGACCACTCTATAACACCTCAGATAACACGAGGTTTGTTAGCCTCTCCCTCTACTATCGTTTTCTTAGATGCACATGCAGATCTCAGAGAGAGTTATATGGGTGATCCATACTCACATGCTACACCGGTGCATCATCTTTTGTGCGATGGGCATAGAGTTATTATGATAGGGATTCGCTCTATCTATGAAGAGGAAGCGATCCGTATAAAAGAGGATGAGATGATAGAGTTTTATGGGGATAGAATGCTACGAGATGAGAGAGTCAAACAGAGACTCTTTGAGAGAATCCGCTCTCTAGAGGGGGATATCTATCTGAGCATAGATATGGATGCTTTTAATCCAGCTTTCGTTCCAAGTGTAGGAACACCACAACCGGGTGGACTTGACTACTACTTTGCTACCGATATTTTAGAAGCACTCTTTTTAAACTCAGATGCAAAAGTTTTAGGGGCTGATCTTGTAGAGCTTATTCCCGAAGCTTCAACAGTCTCACAAACTTTTACAGCGAAAATTCTCCAAAAAATCATCAGCTATTGGGGAAAATCTCAGGGGTTTGAGCATCGTGAGATGTGTGGCTCTCAGATGCAAGTAGAGTATGACTAAGTGCTTAGTTTAACAGAGATAGCACCACTTGAACTCTCCTACTTTGAGCAGATGGGATTTAGTTGGCATACAGACAGCACAAGACCCTATGTTGTAAGAGATAAGATGTTAGCACTTACCCATACTGAAGTGGATGCTTATGTAAACGCTACAAGTGAACTCTACCGTATGTATGAAGCGGGTGCAGAGTATGTGATAGAGAATAATCTTTTTGATGCATTAGATATTCCTAAAAATCTTATCGAGAGTATAAAAGAGAGTTTTGAGAAAGAGAGAGACAACCATCTTTATGGTCGTTTTGATCTGAGTGGAGGGATAGATAACAGGCCTATAAAGCTTATAGAGTTTAATGCCGATACCCCGACACTTTTAGTAGAGTCTACTCTTATTCAGTGGATGATGTTACAAAAGAGTGGCCTCAAAGAGTGTGCACAGTTTAATGCAATCTATGAAGGCATACAGAAGAAGTTTATAGCAATAGCCTCTTCAAAAAAAGGGAGCTTTTCTAAGTTTCTCTTTAGTAGTATAAGTGGAGTGGATGAGGAGATAGAGACCGTTAAACTGCTCCAAAATATGGCAAAAGATGCAGGGCTTTTAACACACTTTACCTACCTTGAAGAGATGGCATTTAGTGAGGATGCTGTTTTAGATGAAGAGGAGAGAGCCTATGAGTTTTGGTTTAAACTTTTTCCTTGGGAGGAGATGCTTGCATTTGAGGGTGGATTAGAGACATCTCTTTTAAATCCGGCATTTACACTACTCTATCAGTCTAAGGGGATGTTAGCGATTCTTTCACAACTTTTTCCAGACTCTCCCTATCTTCTTGAGAGCTCATTTGAACCACTACAAGAGAAAAAGTATGTGAAAAAAACTATGTTTGGGAGAGAGGGTGCAAACATAGATATCGTAGCTAATGGTGAAACTCTTAAGAGTACAGAGGGTGCTTATGGGGAGTACAAAGTAGTCTATCAAGAGTATGTTGATTTCGTTCGTGATGGTGATGGTGAGTACTATCAGGCGGGTGTTTTTTACTCAGGAGAGCCTTGTGGAATAGGCTTTCGTAGAGGTGCAGAGATACTAGATAATATGAGTCAGTTTATAGGACATTATGTTAAAAGTGTATAGTGACTTTCGTTCCCTCTCCTAAAGTAGAGTCTATCTCTATTTTAAAGTTATACTCTTTAACAATGCTATCAACGATGTTTAGTCCCACCCCAAAACCACCTGCATAACTATTGGCTCTTACAAAGCGTTTAAATATCTCATCCAGTTTATCTTTAGCTATCCCTATACCCTCATCGGTAATTGTAAAACTTTTGGCTGTTGTTTTAATCTCTATATTTGTATTTGGTGTGGAGTATTTGATAGCATTTGTAAGAAGATTGTTGATAAGCATTTTTGCTTTTGTTGGTGCGATGGTAATATTACACTCTTGAAGCTCTGAGCTGATTTTTATATTTTTTTTCTCTAAGAGTTCACTCATGTAGTTTATATCCTCTTGGACTACTCTGTGAAATGCTAGAAGTTCTGCCACTTCACTCTTGTTGTCAAAACTTAAAAAACTCAGAGAGGCATAGATATCATAGAGCTGTTTTGTGCTAATGCTAATGTTTTTTGTAATCTTTTCATCATAAAGTTTTTTTGTTTTCAGTCTTGAAGTACTCATCATAAGTGCAGTGATGGGGGTGTTTAGTTCATGTGTTGTATCTTTTACAAACTGCTCTATCTCCTGCATCTTATCTCTGAGGGGTCTTAAAAACATATAGGATAAAAAGACAGAGATGATGACAATAAAGAGGGCCGTTAAGATAACTGTATAGGCGACACTATTTTTAAGGCTTGCCACATTATGGTTACACTGGCTACTCTGAACTACAACATACTCTACACCAAGGTGTCCTGAAGCATGTTTAGAGACAAGTGTAAAACCACCATCTTTCATATAAAAATCTTTTGAGAAGTCTACATTTTGGTTTAGTTTTCCTTGAAGTATAGTTTTGTTTGCATCAAGGAGTGCTACAGAGGTGTTTGGAAATGACTCAAGGGTATAGTTTTTATGCATCATATGGGCTTGAATCACTTTTGAACTTACTGTATCTGCTACTTGTGTCATACGGTAGAAGTTATTGTTCATCTCCATGGAGACCTGTGAGGTGAAAAACCAGTATGCAGCGAGTGCAAGAAAGATAAAAGAGCTTATAAGATAGAGGGCTAAAAATGAGTAGAAGCTTTTTTTGGTTATCTTATTCATAGATATACCCTGAGCCTCTAAGTGTTGTAATCTTCTCTTTTCCTATGATGTCTCGGAGTGTTCTGATGTGAGAGCGAAGTGTTGCATCGCTTGGTGTTGTGTCGAAGTCCCATACATTCTGCATAAGTTCTTCGCTTGAGAGTACTCTCTTTTGGTTTGCTAAAAAGTAGCTCAGAAGTAGACAATCTTTCGCTCCTAAGGAGAGCTTCACCCCATCCTTTGTAATCTCTTTAAACTCTTTGCAAAAGCTTATCTGCTCTGTGATTTTTATCTCTTTAGTTGTATCTATGTTAAAGAGGCGTTTTGTGTTTTCTATGCGAACATTGAGCTCTTCGAGTTCAAAAGGTTTTTTTATATAGTCATGAGCCCCTAAATCAAATGCTTTTTTTAAGTAGGCTGTATCTGTATAGGCAGTGATGAAGATAGTGGGTGTTGTATCGCTGTAGGCTCGAAGCTCCTCTAAAAGTTCAAGTCCATTAAGTCCTGCAACATTAATATCGAAGATAAATATATCAAACTTTTGACTCTCTAAATGTTTGTAGACATCATCTGAGTTAAAAGCATACTCTACACTGTAATTCTCGCGTAAAAAATCAAGAAGTATGTCGGAGAGGACAGCATCATCTTCCATTAAGAGTATCTTCATAAAAAACCTTTTTATCGATGTTAGTCTATTTACAAGAACTATTTGATACAATTATATCAGAAGAAAAAGAGGAAACTATAAAATGCAAAATATCTATATAGGTCGTCAGCCTATTATTGACTTAGAAGATAATCTTTGTGCCTATGAAGTTCTATATAAAGGCTCTAAAGCTGTACAGAGCCGTTATAGTAGTGCTTCAATTATTAATAATGTTCTCAATAAGTTTGGTACAAAAAGCCTTCTTGGAAAACGAAAAGCATTTGTAAAAGTGGATGAAACCTTTTTGATGCATGATATTATTTTTAGTATACCAAATAACTTTTTTATTTTTTCTATTCAAGCTGATGTTCTTATGAGTGAGAGAGTTGTAGAACGGATGCAAAAGCTTTCAGAACTTGGGTACCATCTCTCTGTTGATAATGTTGTTTTTACACAAGAAAATAGCTATAAGTATGAAGATGTTTATGCACAACTCTCTTTTATAAAAATAGATATAGCAAAAAGTAAAGAGAGTGTTTTAAAAAGAGTTATTCCTAGTTTAAAAAGTGCATCTATCAGAGTTGTCGCAGATTATATTAATGATGAAACGGCACATAAAGAGGCTAAAGCAGTTGGCTGTGAATGGTTTCAAGGTTACTTTTTTGCTGCACCAAAAATAATTGAAAATGTAGAGAGTGAGCCCTCTCGACAAGCAGTTTTTAAACTCTATAACTTACTGCTTCAAGATGTAAACATTGATGAGATTACCAATGAGTTTGAGCGAAACCATGAACTAAGTGTACAGCTCTTACAGTTTATAAACTCGGGAGCTTTTCACTTCAAAAAAAGAATCTCTAGTATTCATCATGTACTGACTTTAGTAGGTAGAATTCCCTTATCTCAGTGGTTAATGCTGATGATTTACTCGAAATCTATGTCAACAGAGCAAAAGTCTCCACTTATGCTTATGGTAAAACAGCGCACACAACTAATGCAAGATATCTTAAAAGCTATAGAGCCAAATGTGGGGACAAATATGCTTGGAGAAGCTTATTTTGTTGGAGTTCTTTCATTAATAGATACTGTCTTTGGAGTACAACTTACGACTATTTTAAAACATATAAATATCTCTGATGAGGTGAGAGTAGCACTCCTTAAACAGGAGGACGTTTTAGGTGAAATCTTTACTCTTGTTCGTGGTGTAGAGGCCTTTCATACAGAGGATTTTCATCTATTTGAGAAGCAGTACTCTCTTAGTAGTGGTGCAATAGAAAAAATAGTTATACTTGCTATGGAAGAGTTAAACTACTTTGAAGAGCCTATCGCGTCATGATAAAGCAGATACAGAACATAGATATTCCCGAGTTAGAGATATATAGCTCTCTACGTGAATCTGCCTTTCGAGAAGATGGAAGTTTTATTGCAGATAGCCCAAAGGTAGTCAATCTTCTTTTAGAGAGTGACTTAGAGATAAAAAGTATGCTTGCAACGGCCGAGTACTACGAAGAGTTTACTGCACTTGTAAATGCTAAAAATATTCCTCATAAATACCTCACAACAAAAGAGGAGATGAAAAAGATAGTAGGGCACAAAATACATCATAACTGTATGATGCACGGTATTCGTCCTGCTGATACCCCTTTAGATGCTCTTGATGACACGATACTTATCTTAGATGGTATTACATCGGCTGAGAATGTTGGCTCTATTGTACGGAGTTGTGCAGCACTTGGCGTTGGGTCACTCATCTTTGCAAATGAGACACCACACCCTTTTAATAGACGGGCACTGCGTGTCTCAATGGGTCACTCACATCTTATAAAAACACATGTTCATAGAGATATAAAAGAGACCATTCTCTCTCTTCAAGCCAAAGGGTATAGCGTTTTTGCTGCGGAAGTAACGGTAGACTCCGTTCCATTAAGTCAAGCAGAAGTACCTAAAAAATGGGCACTCATTATGGGACATGAGGGGAGAGGTATCGCTGATGATATTTTAGAACTCTGCGATAGTGTCGTGACTATCGAGATGCAAGAGGGGATAAAGAGTTTTAATGTGGGTGTTGCAGCTTCAATAATGATGTATAGCTTTAAGAATAAGGGTATAATTTCATAAAAAGATAACATTATGAACTTTTCACAACTCCCTCTCTCAAAAGAGATGCTTACAACACTCGACTCTCTAGGCTATAAAAACGCTACTGAAATTCAATCTCAAACACTTCCTCTTATACTTGATGGTAAAGATATCATTGCTGAGGCGAAAACTGGGAGTGGAAAAACAGCTGCTTTTGGGATAGGCCTTTTAGAGAAACTTGATGTAAAGAGATTTCGTGTGCAGACTTTAGTGCTCTGTCCTACTAGAGAACTTGCCGATCAGGTAGCTAAAGAGCTTCGCCGTATTGCTCGCTTTAAACATAACATTAAGATTTTGATGCTCACAGGTGGTGAGTCTTTTGGAAAGCAACTCGGTTCACTCTCTCATCAAGCTCACATTATAGTAGGAACACCTGGTCGTGTTTTAAAGCACTTAAATAAAGAGAGCTTAAACCTTGAAAACTTAAATACTTTGGTTTTAGATGAAGCTGATAGAATGTTAGATATGGGCTTTTTGGAAGAGGTGGAAGCGGTAATGGCATTTGCACCAAAAGAGCGACAGACTCTTCTCTTCTCAGCAACCTATGATGATGCTGTTTTATCGGTGAGTAAAAGAATCCAAAAAGATGCTGTGAGTGTAAAAACAACAGCCGTTGAAGTGGCTAACAAGATAAAAGAGGAGTTCTATGCGACACCTAACAAACTAGAGACTCTTGTAAAAGTTTTTGCACACTATAAACCTCAAAACGCTATTGTTTTTACAAACACAAAAGTAGAGGCCAAAGAGCTTGCAGAAAACCTCGTGAAAGCTAAAGTAGATGCTCTTGCCATTCATGGAGACCTAGAGCAGTATGAGCGTAATGATGTACTCGTTCAGTTTGCTAACAAATCGTGTCCTATTTTAGTAGCAACGGATGTAGCTGCTCGTGGGCTAGATATAAAAGAGCTCTCAATGGTTGTAAACTATGACATTCCTCATGGGACTGAAACTTACACTCACCGTATAGGAAGAACTGGACGTGCAGGAGCAGAGGGAATAGCCATAACACTCTATAACTCTTATGAGAGTGAAAAAGCCGAGGAGTACCAAAATGGTGCACGCGAGTTTTTAGAAGAGAGTAGGCTTCCTGCTGTGACAAACTTTAATATGAAACCCCAATATGTTACTTTAGTGATAGAGGGTGGGAAAAAAGATAAACTCCGTGCAGGTGATTTACTTGGTGCTTTAACTGGTGATGCCGGACTTAAAGGGAGTAGCATAGGAAAGATAGATATATATGATAGACAAGCTTATGTGGCAATAGAAAGAGACTTTATAAGTAATGCAGAAGCACAACTTAAAAGTGGTAAGATTAAAGGAAAGAAGTTTTCTGTTTGGGTTTTGTAATTTATATGATATAATTAATTATATTAATATATAACAATATGGAGATTTTGTGATGATAGATGTCGATCTAGAGAGTCTAAGTAGAGAAGAGTTGATGGTAGCACTTAAAGAGTCACAAAGTAAACATAAAAATCTCGATTATATTATTGGAAATATAAATGGAATTACTTGGGAGTTTGATCTTCTAAAAGATAAGTTTAAATATGTTTCACCAAATGCTAAAGAGATACTAGGCTATGAGCTTTCAGAGTGGAAAGACCTGAACTCTTGGATCTCTAAAATTCATGAAGAGGATAGAAAAAAAACTGCCTCTTTTTGTATAACTGAAATTAAAAAAGGTAAAAACCATTTTATGGAGTATCGTATGCTCAAAAAAAATGGAGATGTTATTTGGGTTTTTGACTCTGTCTCTCTTGTAAGAGATGAAAAGGCAAAGGTGAAAAGTCTTTATGGTGTTATCATTGATATAACAGCACAGAAAAAGACACAGCAGCAACTTGAGACAAAAAATGTTTACCTTCAATCTGTTATGAATAATATCTCCTACCCTATAATGGTTATAAAAAAAGATTTTACTATCGAACTTATGAATGATAAGATGAGGGATTCTGTAGCACATAATTTAGAAGTAGAACAAAAAGATTTTAAATGTTATGAGGCAACTTATAATAGAACAACTCCTTGTGAAAGAGGAACACACAGCTGCCCACTGAGAGATACTCTGCAGAGTAGAAAATCTGTAAAAACTCTACATCACATAGTAGATAAAGATGGAGTTCTTCGCTATATAGAACAGACAACAACACCTCTATTTGATATAGATAGTGAATGCATAGGGATTGTTAAATCTTCTCATGATGTTACCGAGCATGTACTTTTAGCAGATAGGTTTCAAGAGAGAAGTATAGTGCTTGATTATCAAGCGAATCATGACACTTTAACGAAACTGCCAAATAGACAGTTTTTTCGAAAGAAACTAGACTCTGCACTTCAATCAAGAGAGGGTAAAAAAATAGGAGTTGCACTTCTTTTTATAGATTTAGATGATTTTAAATATGTCAACGATACCTATGGACACCTTGTTGGAGACTCTGTTTTACAGCAGGTAGCAAAGCGTATCTCTTCTGTTGTTCGAGCATCAGATACTTTTTCCCGATTAGGGGGAGATGAGTTTACTGTTATAATGCAGAGTGTTGGGATAAGAGTAGATGCTTCTACACTTGCTGAAAAAATATTAAGAATGTTTGATACCCCTTTTATGATAAATGAACGAGAATATTTTCTCTCTTGTAGTATAGGAATTAGTTGTGATATAGATGCTAAAAACTCTGAAGAGTTACTCGAGAATGCAGATCGTGCAATGTATAGAGCAAAAGAGTCAGGAAAACAGAACTTTGCACATCATGAAGCTTAAAAAATTAGTTTTCTTAATACTGTTCTTTAGTATTATAAATGTGTATGCCAAGGAGAAAAGTATGAGTATCTATGAGTTTAATGTAAAAACTATAGAAGGAAAAAATATCTCACTTTCTCGATACAAGGGAAAGGTCTTACTTATAGTAAATGTTGCTAGTAACTGTGGTTTTACCCCTCAGTACAAGGGTTTAGAGTCTCTTTATGAGGAGTATAGTGGAGAAGGATTTATGGTACTAGGCTTTCCTTCAAACCAGTTCCTTTCTCAAGAACCAGACTCAAATGAGAAGATAAAGTTTTTTTGTCAGGCTACGTATGATGTAAAGTTCGATATGTTTGCAAAGATAGATGTTAATGGTGAAGATGCTGACCCTCTTTACAAATTTTTAAAAGAGCAACAGGGTGGTGTTTTGTGGATGGATAGTATCAAATGGAACTTTACAAAGTTTCTCGTAGATAGAGAGGGAAATGTTATAAAACGCTATGGATCTTCTACCAAACCACAAGAGATAAAAGCGGATATAGAGAAGTTGCTTCAGTAGATGAAATTAAAGTACTTAACACACTATCCTCTCCAGACAAGAGAGCAGGTTCAAAAGCTAATAGAGTCTAAAAATTTAGCTAAATATCTTTTAAAAAAATATCCAAAGTCACATACTATGAAAAATGATAAAGCACTTTTTACTTATGTGATGAAGATTAAAAATGAGTATCTCAAAAAGTCACCACCGCTCTCTAAAACTCACTATGATGGTAAAATAAATGTTATTCATAATGCTTTGGGAACACATCACTTTATCTCTAGAGTACAAGGAAATAAGTTAAAAGCAAAGAATGAGATTAAGATAGCCTCTATGTTTAAGAGTGTACCTGAAGAGTTTTTAGAGATGATAGTTGTGCATGAGCTTGCACACTTTAAAGAGAAGGAGCATAACAAAGCTTTTTATAAACTCTGTGAGTATATGCAACCCTCTTATCATCAGGTAGAGTTTGATTTAAGACTCTATCTCACTCATATAGATATATATGGAAAGTTAGAAGAGTATTAAAAGCTATTTTACTTTGATAACAAATTTAGTACCACGAATACTAACTATTCCCTGGGGTGTTTTTAACTCAAAGTCTTCAGGTGCTCTATCTCCAATTTTTCCAGACTCAAAGACTAAATCACCCTTTGTTAAATAGAGTTTAAAGTCATACTCATCTGTTTGTGGTGAAAAAACAAAACTGTTGAGATTTATAAGTGAGTTCTCTCCTAAGTTTAAAACAGAGGCATCTTTAAAGATGATGGTTACAAGAGCATTATTCTTAGTTATAATTGTGCTATTTGCATCTAAGAGGGATCCCTCTTGTAGTTGCACTAGCTCTCCACTATTTTTTGAGAAGACCTCTCCTTGTACCATTTTTACAACAGCAATCTCATCTGCTTGTAAATATATCAAAAAATTAATAAAAAATAAAAATATGTATCGCATAAGAACTCCTTAATTGTGCTCATCTGTATAGTACTCTGAAATCTCTCTCATCTTCTCTTTAATTTCAAAAAAGGCATCGACGAGCAGAGGATCAAAATGTACACCTCTTCCCTCTTTTATAATGGTATATGTTTCTTCATAAGAGAAAGCTTTTTTATAGACACGTTTATTTACTAAGGCATCGTAGACATCGGCTAGTGCCATAAGTCGCCCTTCAAGTGGAATCTCTTCCTTTTTTAAGCCCTGTGGATAACCAGTTCCATCCCATTTTTCATGATGTGTATATGCAATATTTATGGCCATTATAAAAAACTCATTCTCTTCATAACTTTTCATAGCATTTCTTATAATATGGCTTCCTAGATCAGGATGAGATTTCATCACTTCATACTCTAAAAAGGAGAGTCTCTCAGGTTTTTTTAAAATAGAGTCAGGAATTCCAACCTTTCCTATATCATGTAGAGGGGCTGTTCTATACATCATCTCTATACTTGACTTTGAGAGTTGTCGATAGTAGGGGTGCTTTTTTTGTTGGAAGATATGCTCACTAAGTAGTTTTATATATTTTTTTGTTCTTATAATATGTGCACCAGTTTCTATGTCGTGTACTTCAGCAACATGGACCATACTATCAAGTAGTGCTACATGTGACCTGTCTAACTCCTCCCCATATAGTCTTTTATGGTAACTATCAATAATCATAAAAGAGATACTGATGAAAATAAAACTCAGTAGAAATGGTATGTAAAAAAAGGCTGATGAGATATAGACTCCATCGAGTAACATAAAGTATGTTGCAAAAGTATAGAGTACTAAACTTCCTAAAATCAGAATAACCATAAGAATATTTTGGTTTTTTATAAGAAGGTAGAGGAGAAGAAGTCCTAATAGTGTTGCAATAACTATATTTATATATTGATATTTTAGAGGCTCTATTATAATGTCATCATTAATTAGGTTATCAATCATTGTCATATGAATTTTAGAACCTATGGTCTTAACCCCATTTGTCCGAATAAGATGATCATGCAGTCCAACAGCAGAAGAGCCAACGATAACTATCTTCCCTTGTAAGATACTAGAGTCTACTCTCCCTTTGAGAAGATCTACTGCGGAAATTTTCCTATACCAGTTATCAGGGTAGAAGTGAAGAAAAAAAGAGCTATCGTTGTTTGTTATGATAGTTCTATCCAAAATAGTAAATTTATTAGCAGTTATTGTCATTCCGGGGTCAATAATTGAGAGAAGTGAGAGAGAAAAAGATGGGATGACTTGTTCTTTATATTTAAATAGAAGTGGCATACGACGGATGATTCCATCAGCTTCGGTATTTGTATTGATTGAACCAATATAGGGAGCACTTTTTTGAAGAATATTGGTGTTACATAAGGCATACGAGTAGGATGGCAGGGTTAAACTACTTGTTTGAATCACACTAAAAGGAGGAATCTTGCACTCATCATAATTGAGTGGGTAAGGAGTTAGGTTAATCCCTACAAGACTCTTTGTATCTTTTAATACCTTTGCAAAGATGAGATCATTATCAAGGAGTGCTGATGGAAGTGAGACTATACTCTTTTCAAGATGGAAGTAGTCTCTATAAAATGAAGCGATATTTTTAGGGGATGTTCTGTCCTTTTCTGGAAAAATAATATCAAGCCCTATCGCTCCAGGGTGATCAGCACTTATCTCCTGTATTAAGTTTGCCATCACTACTCTTGGCCACGGCCACTGCCCAAACTCTTTTAAACTCTTCTCATCTATATCTACTAAAATAGTGTGAGTTTTTTTATCTTTTGTGTCAGGAAAGTCAATTTTTGTAACGATATAATCATATAGTTTATTGTTAAGTTGATGCAGTGATTCACTTTTGTTTAAAATAATATTTGTTAAAACCACAAAAAAAGCAACAATAATATAGATGTAGGTTATCTTTCTTTTTACTGAATTAATACTTCAACCCTTCTGTTTAATATTTTTGGTGTCTCATCTGCTGTGGGAACTGCTAAATTTAATTCTGAGTTTGATGAGATATCAATTTTTAAGTATTTTACATCTGCTTTTTTTATTATATCTTCAAGCACTCTTGCTCTTTTCAATCCAAGGGCTATATTCTCTTCAACTGTACCGATAGTATCGGTGTTTCCAACAATATTTATATAGGGGTTTTTGAGTGTATCTATCTTGTCAAACATCTCCTCAATGGTCTTTTCTGAGGTTTTATTTAGTATAGCTTTAGTAAAATAAAATACAAATTTGTACTGTTGTTGATTAGAGTTTTTTAGAAGATTTGGTGTCATCGCTTCTAACTCTTTAAGTGTGATTTTTTTTGGTTTGGAGATATCGGCATTTGAACTTAAGGTAACAAGTTCTAAAGGCTTATCAACTTTAATAGACCCTTTTTCTGTACTAACTATGATAGCTGTGTGGGACTTTCTTCCCTGTAACAGGACAACTGAGGTGTCATGGACACATCCATCTTTGGAAACAATACTATTTATTTTACTGTTTGGACATTTATCTAGAGTGTTAGAGACACCATCATTATCTGTATCATGGTCAATAAGATTATGTAAATAGAGCTTTATATTTACACTTCTACTTCTTGTACAGTCAGAGGGAGTCTCTTTTAATCGAAAGTAGTTTGTTTGAATATCTTGAGCATTTATACCCTCATCAATAAGAGCATCTTCTACTTGAGAGGCATACTCTTCGTAGTTATCGCCACAACTTGTATCACCAGTAAGTACAACTGTGAACTCTTCATAGTCGTTAGATTCATCTGTTATTGATGGAATGATTTTTATGATTTTATCATGAAACTCTTCTTGGTAGGCATTTTCGCTAAATTGTAAATCTGCAATAGTAATACTTCTGTCAGACTGCTCTAGCTCAGAAGAAGCAAAAACGAGAGAGGAGGTTGAGATGATAAAGCTAATGCAAAATAGTGGGATTAAGTTGTACATGACCTATATTATAAAGATATATACTTAAAAAAATATGAATCGTGATGTTTTAAATAAATTAGCATACCAAATTAATCCATCCATCTACGAGGATCATAGCCATCTGTTGGTCGAACAATCTCTTTTTTTTCTAAGACTTTATACATCATCGTTGTAGTATCTTCTTTTATAAAGTTGAATTTTTGTAAAAATGATATGAGAGAGGGTTCATTGTATGTCTCAATCTCAAGTCTCTCATAAAGTGCAGAAGCCTCGACTAAGAACTGTTCCATCATCGCTGTTGCAATTCTATGTTTTCTAAAAGCAGGAAGTATGGCAATGCTGAGTGTAGGTGTTGTCTTTCCTTCTAAAAGACGACTCCAAATAGCACCACTAATTGTGTTGTCAACTAAAGCATAGAGTCCTAAATCTTTTGTTGTGAGTCCGTAAAAATCACTATATATTTTACTATCAACATCTTTTGGATGTGCATACTGCAACATATTTTCGATTATTTTATTTTCACTTGAACGTAAAAAGTAGAGAGTTGGTGTCATGGGAGCTCTTTTTTATAAGATTATACTATATAATGACGTTTACAAAAGAGATAGGAAATGAAATTATGAAAAAATTACTACTTATAGCATTGAGTACTACACTATTATTTATTGGATATCTTGCATATATCAATGGTGCAAAGTTCTACCCATTTTTTAAACAGCTGACTCAAGAGAGAGTAGGAACTGAGGTTAATCTTCAAAGTAGTGATCAGAAAAAAGCAGAGTTTGTTGGAAGTGCAAAGTGTATAGAGTGTCATAAAGAAAAACACAGATCATGGAGTCACTCTCGTCACCCTAAGATGATTCAAGATATTAAAAAAGATCCTTCGGTTGTTGTGGCTGACTTCTTAAAACTTCCAGCAGATGCAGATTTCAAACTTGAAGATGCGACATATACTGTGGGTGGAAAGTTTAAACAGCGTTTTATGATGCGAAAAGATATCAATGGCACAGAAGATTATATACTTGGAAATTATCAGTGGAATGTTCAGACAAAAAAATGGCAAAAGTTTAAGCCGTGGAAGTACTGGTACAAAGGGGCTTATCCTCACGATAATCACGAACTACCAACCTCCCGTGCTTGTGATGGATGTCACTTTACAGGTTTTATGTCTACTGAAAAACGTGTTGAAACAGGTGTCTCTTGTGAGTCTTGTCACGGTCCAGCTTCAGAGCATGTGAAAAATCCAGACTCTATGGTTTATCAAGCTGATCTACATGACCCTGTTCGCCAAAATGAGGTCTGCCTACAGTGTCATATGAGAAACCGTGACAAACGTTTAGAAGATCAAAATATGAGTGAGATTTATGGAGATGCAAGAGACTATCCTTTTGGATATGAAGCAGGAAAGGCACTTAGCAAGTACAAAATGGTAGCACCTTTTACTCTAGGATATGAGACAAAAGAGTTCTATGCAAATGGTGCAGCAAAGAAAAACCGTACACAGGGAAATGAGTTTGTTCACTCTATGAAGGGTAAGCACGGAATTACTTGTATAAACTGTCACTCACCACATACTCTTGAGCCTACGGCAGAACATAACACAGGGAATGCTCTATGTATGAAGTGTCACTCTTTTGATTCACCAATAGGTCCTCACCAAAAAGATTTAACAGCACATACAAAACATAAAGCAGATTCAAGTGGTAGTCTCTGTGTAGAGTGTCATATGCCTAAAACTGGTCGCCATACAGGAAAATCTCCTATAACGGTGAGGAGTCATATGTTTGGCTTTACTACTCCTGCAGAGACACTGAAGTATAAGATGCCAAAAGAGACAAATGCCTGTTTTGCATGTCACAATAAAGAGGGTCAAAAAAGAGATATGAAAACACTCCAAAAAGATCTTGAGTCTTGGGGTATGGTAAGCTGGGATAAACGATAGTTGTTTTTTATATAGGATTTGTGCTATAATTTTTGTGTAAATAGTTTTGAAGGAGGATGTTATGCAAGTTGCACAATATACATACACTTCACCCTCTACAAGTCCTGTGCAAGTAGGAAAGCTAGACCAAAACTCTGTGAAAGAGGAGAGTTCTAGTAGTCGTTCGCTACCAACTAGTGTAACGAATGAGACAGCTTCAAAAGCACAAAGCTTTGAGGTATCGCAGACAACAGAGGTAACACCGAGTGTATCAAGTAACTCAATAGACCTTTATGTTTAAAGAGATTAATCTAACTAAGAGTTAATCTCTTCTTTTATCCACAACCACTCACCATAGCCACTATCAGCATTTATATGACCAGCATTTTCTAAGATTTTCATCGGTATTTGTAGTTTTTGTTGTAGCTCTTTAGCCTCTTTTTTACTCATATAAGGATCATCTGTTGAGGTGATAAGCATAGCGTTTTTCGCAAAGAGATTTTTGGGTACTTGGAGTGGAAAAAACTCATATAGTTCATCAATACTGCAGTTATTACTAGGTGGTGCAACGAGATAGAGTTTTTCTATAGGGGAGATTGTCTCTTTATTACAGAGGTGAAACCAGAGTGTATTTGCCAAAGAGTGACAGATAACGACATCAGGTTTAAACGCTATAAGCTCCTCTTGTAACTCTTGCATCCAAATAGCTAGTTTTGGAGCATCATAGTTACTAAACTTTAAAAAGCTAACTGTTCCGTACTCTTTTGCTATCTCACTAGCAAGCCATGACTGCCAGTGTGGGTTGTCACTTCCACCCCATCCATGAAGGAGTAAAACTCTTTTTTGCATTACTCTATAAGCGACTTGAAGTTTTTGAGTGTGAAGAGTTTGAGACTCTCACCTTTCATAGATTTCAGCTCATTAGAGAAACCTTTTTTTGCAACTATAACAAAAATATCTGCTTTGATACCTGCTTTTTCAGCTTCTGTTTGCAGTTGTGTGAGGGTGCTTTTTTTCACCTTCGCATTTACATACTTTGTGACACCTACTATAGTTTTACCACTTTTTGTTCTACCGTAGAGATCAAAAGAGTGCTCTCTATCCCAGTAACTACCAATGCTCTCAAGAGTATCCTCTTTAAATGCTACTTGAAGCAGGGCCTGAGAGAGCTCACTAAAGAGAAGGTTATAAAACTCACCCTCACGGTTAGCAAATCTCTCCTCTATCTCTTTATAGTCTCCATCACGAATCCCTTTAAAGATAGGAGAGACAAAGGCAAACCAGAAACGTAAAAAAGGTGTAGTAAAAAAGAGTTTGTTATCTACACTCTCGTTCTCACTCCAAGATGTAAAGGTATTGTTTGCTTTAGCAACTCGGATGATCCCTCTCTCAACAAGCTCCTCTACGATTCTCTCTCCCGCATCTTTATCTGTTCCAGCTCGTTTAAAAGCAGAGTGAGTTTTCCCATCACCAAGAGCGATACCACTTAAAACTGCATGATAGAGCGGTGCTCCACCTGTAAGCTCTCCAACATCAGTTCTTATGTAACGATAATCACTTAAAATAAGATCTTTAATAAGCTCTATAGCGGGTTTAGTAGTATCTACTTTACCCCAGCCAACACCACCAAAGATAGCAAATTTCTCAACAGCCTCTTCTAAGGTAGCAGGGGAGTGGTCTTTATAAAAAAGTGCAAATTGTTCTTGAAGTGTTTGATCTGAATTAATGATGATAGATCCTTTAAATTTAAATATTTGTAATTATACAACAAAGACTACACAAAGAGTGCACACTTATTTGATACAATACGCAACATATAACCCAAAAAGGATAAAAAATGAAAAAATTAAACATAGCAGCACTACTTTTAGGTGCAGCACTATTCGCAGGAACAGGTACTTTAAGTGCTTCAGATATGAAATGTGGTGCAGGTAAATGTGGTGCTTCAGCTGAAAAACCAGTGAAAAAGATGAAATGTGGTGCGGGTAAGTGTGGTGCTTCAGCTGAAAAACCAGTGAAAAAGATGAAATGTGGTGCAGGTAAATGTGGTGCTCCTAAAAAAGCTCCAGCTAAAAAATGTGGTGCCGGTAAGTGTGGTTCTAAATAATCCTTTTTGGATTATTTAACCCCTCTCTTATATCTCTAACTTCTCTCTATCTTCAGCAAAAATGACCTCGCCCTTATAGCTCTTTCTAATCTCCAATAGCGTTTTATCCTCTTGTCCAATAGTCCGTTTCATTCTATGTGTTAAAAGAATTTTTTTAACCTTTGCTTCTTTGGCAATATGCGTAATATCACTTGGTTTCATATGTAACTCTGTTGCATACCCCTTGGCATACTCTGGAACACCGTGATGCGCTACTAAGAGGTCACAATCCATTGCAAGAAGTTCAATATCTCTGTTTACATTGTTTGTATCACCAGTAATTACGATACTCTTTTCACCTATATCTATACGCAGTGCTAAAGAGGGAACGATTCCGTGATGAACTTTTATAAGGGTAAGATGAAAGCTTTTATATTTGTCTGTAAACTGAACATCTTTGACATCAATAGGCAGAATTTGAAAAGAGTCACTATCGTTTGTGAGGACATCACTCATGTATCTATATGCCCCTTTCTCTCCAAATAGAGTCTCGAGATACTCTGTTGTTGAAGGAAACTGTTTATTTCCATCAGGTGCTAAAATATCAAGATCTGCAATTCGCTTTGAAAAGTAACCGGCTTTTACAAAAGAGGGGAGCTCTACACTATGATCTATATGAAGATGTGTAAGTACAACTGCTTCAAGATCCTCTATCTTCGCTCCTGACTCTTCAAAACGGAGCATAGAGCCACTCCCCATATCTATGATAAGTCTTGCTCTATTATCTATCCAAAGTAGGTAAGAGGTACTCGCTCTTCCATCAAACTCTGGACCACCCGAGCCGAGGACTTCAAACTCTATCTTTGTAGCATAGAGGCTTGAGAGTAGTAGTAAAGTGAGTAAAATTTGTCTCATTTAATACTCCAGTTCATGTATAAGTTGCTTTGCGAGATCGATAACGATCTGCTCATTTTCTTTTAGTTTAATTCCAAATAACATTATTTATAATCTTAATAACTTCTGTTAATTATCTATAGATAAGAGATTATATCATAAGAATTTATAATTATTCTCGAAATAACTACACACAGAGTACACATAGAAGAGATACAATGAGATAATGAACAGATAAAAGGAGTTTATTATGTGTATCAAAGATTTTTATAAAGAGTTTACACGTTTAAGTGAGTATACAAAGTCTCTAGGGCTACTCTTACTGCGATTTATTTTGGCTTATACTTTTTTTGCACCTGCAATGATGAAATGGAGTGATATAGCTTCTGTTGCAGAGTGGTTTGAGTATATGGGAATCCCTTTTCCAACACTCAATGCTTATATGGCAGCGGGAACAGAGATGGCTGGAGTAGTGCTTTTAACATTAGGACTGCTGACTCGTTTTATCTCTGTCCCTCTTATTGTTATTATGTTTGTAGCTATCGCAACAGTTCACGGACAAAATGGATTTGCTTTTGTAAATGATGCTGTGCAGTTTACGAATGCTTATGTAAATGGTAATCTCATTGAAGGGACTGTTATACAGCTTCAAAACGGATATGAGCTAGTCCTCTACTATATCTTAATGCTTTTTGTACTTGTTGGAAATGGTGCAGGTAAATTCTCTTTAGATAGATTACTATTTGGTGAGAAAAACTAAGATGGAAGAGTTTACAAACTTTAGGGCATTAACAGCACAGATAGGGAGTTACGATTTTCCTATGTTAATGTTCTTACTCAAAGCAATTTTTGTCCTTTTTATTATTATCTCTATCGTTCTTCTTATTTACGATAGGTTTATTCAACGTGAAAATCAACTCCTTATAAATCACCCTCTTATCGGTCGACTCCGTTACTTTTTTTATGCTCTTCGTGATCCAATGCGTCAGTACTTTGGTGATGAGAAGTTTTATGAATCTTTTGATAAAGTAAAGTGGGTTCTTAACTCCTCTGAGCGAAAATCTCCCTATGCCTCTTTCTCCCCTGAACAGCCTCAAAAAAGTGCACGACTCAGCATTAAAAATGCAAACTGTGTTTTAAATACAGAAGATGTGAGTGATGTCTACCGAGTTACTTTTGGAGAGGATATGAAGAAGCCTTTTACTACAAACTCGGTTTTTGGAAGAAGTGCTATGAGTGATGGAGCTATCTCGCCTGAGGGTACTCGTGCTTTTTCTAAAGGTGCTTATCTTGGTAACTTTCCTATAAATACAGGAGAGGGAAGTCTCACTTCTAACTTTCTCTTCACCCATAAGTATAAGAGAGAGAATGATAAATATCTTGATACTTATGAGGGAACCATTTTTGCAAAAACTATCTATAAAATTATGAAGTTCTTTTTCCATCAAGCTGGAGCTGAGTCTGTTTATAGAGACTTAGTTATAGATGCTGCAGATGCTGAGAGTTATCTTTTTGACTGTGATAGTTTAGTCTGTTACCGTATCAACTGGAAAGCACCCTTAGAGGATTTTCCAAAAGAGGTTCCAGAGGATATTCCAGATATTATCTTTCAGATAGGAAGTGGCTTGTATGGTGTTCGTGATAGTGATGGGAGTTTTGATGAACAGCGGTATAAAAAGACAATGTGCTTTGCCAAAATGACAGAGATAAAGATGGCACAGGGTGCAAAACAGACAGGAGGTAAACTTTTGGGAAGTAAGGTAAGTGAGGCTATCGCCTACTACCGTGGAGTGGAGCCTCATAAAGATCTCTTCTCTCCAAACCAGTTTCCTTTTGCTCACAATTTAGAAGAGTTATTTGACTTTATAGGGAGACTAAAAAAACTCTCGGATAAACCAGTTGGTGTTAAAATAGTTATCTCTTCTCGAGAGGGATTTAGTGAGTATGCTAATCTTATAAAGAAGAGAATAGATGCTGGGAGTAGTGCATACCCTGACTTTATCACTGTCGATGGTGGTGATGGTGGGAGTGGAGCAGCTCCTTTAGAGATGATGATGACAGTAGGGATGATAATAGCAAAAGCACTCTATATCGCTGATACAACTCTTAAAAAAGTTGGAGTGAGAGATAAGGTAAAAATCATAGCGAGTGAGAAGGTTTTAACACCTGATGATGCTATTGTTCTTTTTGGAATTGGTGCTGACTATGTAGCGATTGCGAGGGCATTTATGATGAGTGCGGGTTGTATCCGAGCTCGTGAGTGCTCGGGAGCTAATGGGAGAAGCTGTCCAGTTGGACTCGCTACACAAGATAAGAGTAAACGAGCTTCGTTCTTAGTAGAGAAGAAGGCACAAAATGTCGCTTCTTATCATGGGCAACTTCTTTTTGGTGTTCGTAATTTACTCGCTATTATGGGGCTTAAAAATATAAAAGAGTTAAATAAATCACATCTTCTTTTTAAAGATCACACCGGAAAAACCTATATGAATGTGGATCACTACTTTGAGGCATCAGTGGTTGACTAAATTTTCTACACAGTAATTACACACTTTTGAAGTATAATAGCTCTATAAAAGAGAAAAAGGAGTCTATTATGTGTATTCCTCATGGAGCCGTAGGCTCAAAAAGTAATGGATTTGTCAAAGAAGACAAACCAAAAAAACATATACAACGTGTCTCAAAAGATCAGTTTGAAAAGGGTGATCCGGACTTTATAGATGAGAGAGTATCTGAGTATGAATCAAAGAAAAAAGAGGGCTTTTTTACCTCACTGTTTGGTTTATAATGCAGAGTTTTTCTAGCCGTCGTAACTTCTTAAAGGCAGGTTTTCTCTCCTCTGCTGTTATTCTTACAAGTGGTTGTGATATCTTTGGTGTTACAACTTCTCGTGATACTATTAAGGTTGTTCAAAACGATCTTTTTCCCAAAGCAAAAGAGCTTGGTATAGATACTTCTGAGTATATAACTATCATCTATAGACATCACAAAATCTCAAAAGAGGATAAAGACTTTTTAAAAAATGGAGTCAAATGGCTCAATGAAACAGCACAAGAAGAGCATAAAAAAATCTACACAAAACTCTCCGATACAAAACGCCAAGAGGTGCTAGAAAATATAGCACAGACAGAGTGGGGGAGTGCATGGATAGATACTATGCTTCGCTATATCTTTGAAGCGATGCTTGGTGATCCCATCTATGGAGGCAACCAAAATAGAGCTGGCTGGAACTGGTTGGCATTTAAGGGTGGAGAACCCAGACCAAAAAGGATCTATCTCTAATGTATGATATATGTATAGTCGGAAGTGGTGCGGGTGGTTCACCTATAGCTTATGAGCTTTCAAATGCTGGGTTTAATGTAGTTGTTTTGGAGAAAGGGGAGAACTTTACTGAGAAAGATTTTAGTAAAGATGAGCTTGGAGTCTCCCGTAGAGATATGTTTACACCGCCTCTTTGGGAGCAAAAGCATATTATAAATGAGTATAGACAGTCGGGGGAGTTTACCCGTTATGATGGTGCAGAGTCTGGATGGAGTTTCTGGAATGGCTCCATGGTTGGCGGGAGCTCAAACTTAATGAGTGGCTATTTTCATAGGATGAAGCCCAAAGACTTTGAACTTTTGAGCAGTTATGGAGAGGTAAAGGGTGCAAATGTTGTGGACTGGTGTATCACATATGATGAGTTAGAACCCTACTATGAAAAGGTAGAAAAAGTAGTTGGGGTGAGTGGCAATATAGTCGAGCATGATTACCAAGAGCCTCGCTCAACTCCGAACTTTCCCTATCCTATGCTAGAGACAAACGGTGTAACAAAATGGTTTGACAGAGCCTGTGAAGAGCTAGACTTTACTCCCATCCCAACACCTCGAGCTGTGTTGAGTGAAAGTGCACTTGGGAGAAATGGATGTTACTATTCTAATTTTTGTGGTAGTTATGGATGCTCAAGTGGTGCAAAAGGAAATGCGAGAGCTGCACTGTTACAAAAGTGTAGTGCAAAGGTGGTTACGGATGCTTTTGTCTATAGGTTAGACTCTAAAGATGGGAGAGTAACAAAGGCACACTACTATACAAAACATGGAATCTCTCATGTTGTAAATGCTAAGATATTTATCTTAGCGGCACAGGCTATAGAGAGCTCTCGTCTTCTTTTGAACTCTAAAAATAGCGAATTTCCACATGGTTTAGCAAACTCTAGTGGAGAGGTGGGGAAAAACCTTATCTTCTCTGCAGGAGGGAGTGGGAGTGGTCGCTTTATCTTTGAAAAGCTGAGTAAAGAGCAGCAGAAAGTGCTTATGCAACCAGGACTTTTCTTTAACAGAAGTCTGCAAGATTGGTATGACTATAGTGATGGATGTCGTATCTATAAGGGTGGGACTATTGATTTTCTCTTTGAGCATCAAAATATTATAAGTCGAGTCAACCGTGAGCTTTATGATGAAAATGGAAACATTATGTGGGGTGATAAACTTGCCAAAAAGATAGAGAAACAGCTTACAACTTCTCGTGTTTTAACTTTTGAGGTCTTTAATGACTGGTTGCCTACGGATAACTGTAATGTCTCAGTCGAAGAGGAGACAAAAGATAAGTATGGTGTTCCTGTAGGTGTTATAAACCTAAACTCACATCCTCAAGACTTGGAAGTGGGAGAGCATCTTGCACAAAATGCTGTAGAGGTTTTAGAGGCTATGGGTGCAGTAGAGATAGAGTATAGTATCTCATCTTCTCCTCCCCCAAATCTTGTTGCAGGAGGGTGTCGCTTTGGAGATAATCCAAAAACCTCAGTACTAGATAAAAACTGTAAAGCACATGACCTAGAGAACCTCTATGTTACAGATGCCTCTTTTATGCCAACAGGAGGAAGTGTCCCTTACACTTGGACTATCTATGCAAACTCTTTTCGTGTGGCTGAGGTTATAAAAAAAGAGTTACAGCGTCATATCTGATTTTTTAAGGTATCACTAGCTTATAGTAGCCACCATAAACATTTTTTAAGATATCATTTGGAAGTTTTTTTCTTAGTTTTTTTACTAATGTTCTTATTGAGTCTTGACTAAACTCTTTGTCAAAGTTGTCCCATACATGGGTGAAAATATCATGAGAGCTGATATCTTGATTCTTATGCTGAGAGAGTAATGCAAGGAGTTTACTCTCCGATTTAGAAAGTTGTACAGGTGTATCATCTACAAAATAGCTATGATGGAGTGTATCAAATTTTGCAGATTTATGTAAAAAAATAAAATTGTTCTTGGTATGAGTAGGACTCTTTTTTACACTACTAATGTTTTTTAAACTTTTTGATGCAATGGCTAGACTCGCTTCTATCTCTATCTCACTGACAGGTTTTATAAGGTATCCTAGGGGAGAAGCTCCCATCGCATCATTTATAGTTGTAGTATCTTGATATGAAGTTATGAAAAAACAGGGGATATCATACTCTTTTTGCAAGATTGTAGCACACTCAATTCCATCCATCCTACCATGTATCTCAATATCCATAAAAGCTAAATCTATATCAAGGGTGTTAATAGTTTTAAAGAGAGTTTTGGCATTATCAAAAGAACCTACAACAGTATGTCCTACATCTTCTATACTCTCTTTGATAAAAAGAGCGGTAAGGCTGTCATCTTCTACTATGATTATATTCATAGCTTTTTTTTGAGTTGTACAAGTATTTCTAAATAGGAAGAGAGTTTGTTAAAACGGTTTAAAACAGTTTCATCAAACGCAGCACTCTTGTCTGTATTTAATGATATGTAGTATCTACCAACTGTAAGTGTCCCAATGATTTTTTCTTCTAATAAATCTAATTCCTCTAAAGTAGGCTTTTTATTTTGAAGTAGTTTAATTTGAGATACAAGTTCAAGATAGCTATCATTAAATAGATTGAATACTTCAATTTTCTCTATCTCTTTTATATTTGTCAGTTTTTCAAATATTGATGCCGTAGTATGGAAATCATTTTCTAATTGAAATTTACCCTCTAAATCTAATACACTTTTGGGGAGTTCTCCATTTTTACGAGCCCTCTCTTTATCTTTAATTGGAAATTGATTGAAGAGACTGTTAATAGGACCAGAAGAAGCTAATCGATTCGTTGCAGAAAAAGGTTTAAGGTTTTTAAGTTTTTTCTTTTGATTATTTAACATAGCTTCACTAATAAGAGTCTGTTTTTCTGAGAAACTGACTACAGATTGTGCAGAAGCAAAAACTCTTGCTTGATGAAGGTATTTTTGTCTCTGTGAGGTGAAGTCAGAGCTATAAAGGAGGTGTTGATACTCTGTTGTTACTTCTTTCCACGAAGTTTGAGCAGTTTTTATATAGCTATATAACTCAGTTGGTCCAATGTTTGTGTTATTAATTTTGAGTAGGTCACTCTCGCTAAGTATAATAGTCGCAAGTTGTGAACAAAAATATGAATCTCTACTTTCATCCTCTGTTGAGAAAAATGAAGTATTATAGAGAGTGTGATAATACTCTTCATTAATAGTGTCAAAATATTTTTTATCACTTTGAGTATCAAACACTTGGTTGTGTCTATAGACTTCCCAAGCATCAATATCAGGGTTGTCTAAAAGTGCGTCAATTACAGTTTGTATAGCACCAGTATTAACACCTGTCTCAATAAATAATGCATTACTCTGAGAAACTGCGATATGTGTAAATTTTTTTGATATTTTGCCAAATGGATTTTTAACTTTCATCCTGATAGTTTCAGCAATCTTTATTTTTTCCCCAAGTGCATTTTTTTTACTTATAAAAATGACATCTCTTGTTTTAAACTGAGGGATATAAAATTTCTTGTTAGGGGTGTTAATGTTCTTCATAAGTAGTAAAATATCCCCTCTTTTTTATTCTGAGAAGTATACTCTTAGATATATTAAAAAGGTATAATAATTTCATGAAACTTATTTTAATATTTATGTTCTTTTTTTCGATACTGGTTGGAGATGATAATTATAGAGTTGAGTACCTTAAAGAAGTCTCTTCAATGCAGGATATCCATCAGATAAGTAATAAAGACAATAAACTTTTCAGACCCTTATTAAAATCAAATTTTGGTTTTAATAGCCCTCCAGTTTGGCTTAAAGTCACTCTAAAAAATGATACTAACAAGAGTATAGAAAAAATATTTGAATTTCAGGATATTAGATTAAATAGAGTGGAAATATACAAAGAGACTACTCTTAAGAGTGTTATAGGAGATATGCTTCCCTTTAATAATAGAGAGATAAAAAAACCAAGTGTTACATATGCTATGGGTGTTGCTGCAAAGAGTGAAAGTGTTTATTATTTAAGAGTTGCAAATAAAGGTTCTATGAACTTACGATATATACTTTATGATCCGCTTGATTATGATAAAAAGGTAAGTTTTGAAAGTGCATTTTACTCTTTCTATTTTGGTGCTGCAGTTATTATGATTTTGTATAACTTTATCTTATTCTTATTTATTAAAGAGATAGTATTTTTTAACTATGTCTTGTATCATGCATCTTTAGTTATAGTTATGCTTTTTTATAATGGTGTGTTTTTGATTCACTATATGCCTAATACGGAAGGTATGAACTTAGGAAATGTTCCGATATATCTCTCAGGATTTACTGTCTTAATAGCGATACAGTTTGCTAGAGACTATTTAAAAACAGAACAGTTACCAAGGGTAGATAAGTATATTTTAGCTTTAATGGGGTTGAATTTATTGACAATTTTATTAAGTCTATTTGATTCGTTCTATATATTAAATAATATATTCTCTCCTTTATTGATGGTAACAGAGAGTCTGTTACTGTTCTTTATCTCGATTTATCTGATTGTTGTTCATAGAAATGAGAGTGCAAAGTTTTATTTTATTGGTTGGGGTGTGATGCTTCTTGCTGTAGTAATGATTAGTCTGGTGACATTAGGAATTGTTCCTCGAACAGTCTTTATCTCTTATGCTTTTCAGTTGGCATCCCTATTTGAACTACTTTTACTCTCTATGGGATTAGCATTTAGGTATTCACAACAGCAAAAACATATAAAAACCCAAGAAAAAAAATTGAGAGTCATTAATCAGAATCTTGAAAAAACTGTCCTTCAAAGAACACAAGAACTTGATAGGGAAGTGGCCTATACAAAACTATTACTGCAAGATAAAGATATATTGTTTAAAGAGTTATATCATCGTGTTAAAAACAACTTACAGATGATGGTCAGTATACTCTCTATGCAAAAAAGAAGAGTAGCAGAGAAACAGACAAAAGAGATTTTAGAAGACATAAGTGGTAGAATAAAGTCTTTAGCCCTTATACATGAACAGTTACAAAACTCCAGTGGGCTTGATTCTATCGATATGAAAGAGTATTTAACAACTCTTCTTAATGGTATTAAAAACAGTTATTACATAAAAAAAGTAGAGATACACATAGATGTAAATGAGATATCTATGACTATAGATAGAGTCACTTCCATCGGTCTGATAGTTAATGAACTAACTAGTAACTCATTTAAACATGCATTTAGTAATATAGAAGTTCCAACAATTAAACTCGCTCTTTATGAAAAAGAGGGTAGATATGAACTTCTCTATAGTGACAATGGTAGGGGAAGTGAAAAAGTTAGAGAGAGTAAGTCTTTAGGGGCAACTCTTATAAAAACACTTATAGAGTCACAGTTAAATGGTGAATATTCTATAGTTACGGAGCCTTCTATCGCCTATTGTATTCATTTCTCTATCGACAACAACGAGTAAGAATCGATAGAGTTATTTTATACTACTCAGGAGTAAAAAGAGCTCTCTTTTTGAGATAAAGTTGTTTTAGTTTCTGAGTCTGCTCTTCTTGGAGTTGATGGGAAACAGAGGGAGCACCTTTAGCCGGAGCTCTTCTAATAGTATGTGATGGAACTCTTTCTGTAAGTTGGAGTGTGTTGTTTATATCAAATATAGCGATATGGTAAAACTTATCTTTACTGTTATACTTGACAATCTCACCATTACTTTGTATCCAGTTAAATGCTGAGGTACCTTTTAGTAAACCTTGAAACTGAGTTCCATCAGGCTGTGTAAATGTGAGGATTCCTCCTCTAGCTGGTCCTGCAAGAAGTAGGGTGTTTATAATAAGTAAAATACTTAAAACTGCTTTCATAAATTCTCTTCCTATTTTGTAATTTTTATTGTCATTGTTCTTGTGGTATAGTCAGCATCTACAATCTCGATAGCATAGTTTGTAACTGTACCATCATAGAGTTTTGTACGCGTATTATCAAGTATTTCTCCCTCAATAAATACATCATTATAATCTGCTTCTATAGACTCTGTACTTGTCATAAGGTGTGTAGTGTCTTTTTCAAGCACAGAGATATTATAGTGGTTGGTTGCTGTCTGTGTACCACTTTGGGTATTTGTGCTTTTACTATCATCAACATGGTAGATTATACTAAAGAGTCTATTGTTGAAGTTTGCATTATCATTTGGAGAGAATCCTCCATTATAGGTATTACTAAGAGAGATATCGCTATTTACTTTTTCTGTATCTCTACACTCTATCAAAAAGTATTCATCCGCTATAGATGTTTCAAGTTTTATAAAGTCATTTGAACTACATTTAAGGGTGAGTGTTTGGGGTGTATTGATAGTATATGCATTCATTGTAATGCCACTAAGAGCTTTATTGTAAGTACTAAATTGAGTTGGTGTCTCTCCGGCATAGGTATCTGTATCTTTATATGCCCAGCCACCACCACTCATAATATCGTACCAACCAAGACCAGACCCTCCACCATCATCGTAAAAATCACGAAGATGAAGCATAGCATGCCCTAACTCATGGACAATAACCCCAATCGTTGCACTATGATCTCCATGATTTGCTCCAAATCTTGAGTATGAACCAGATGTAGTGATATCTCCATTGTATTTCATAACAGTAACACCATCTACACTCAGTGTACTCCCACTATTAAAAGCCCAAGCATGTGCCCAAATAGAGTGAGATTGCGGGTCACCATTGGACTCTTCTCCCCCAGCAACAATAAAAATAAGCTGTATTTCGGAAACATCTAAATCACCATTCCCGTCTCTATCGAATGCTCTGAAATCTACACTATCTACTACTTCTGAAGAAGTAATTGCATTTTTAATATGTACATCTCTAAAGTTTACAGCATCTCCACCTCCTGGATGGTTTCTTCCCATATTTACCATAATGACACCATCATCTACTGTACCAGATGTCTCACGAATAGGAGTAAAGTTTATCTCACCATCAGTGGCTTCTTTGTACCATTTTGCAGCTGAACTCTGTTCAGTATTAAAAATTTTATTATGCCAGAGTAGGGCATCTGATTCACTATAGTCACTCCAGTTCATAACTATTACTAGAAGAGGTATCTCTTTCTCATTTATGTCATTTACAGTAATTGTAACTCTTTTGGATTCACTATCACCCGCATCATTATTTGCAATTACAGTTAAGTCATAGGTGTGGTTTAAAAGTGTCTCATAGTCTATTTCTGCATTAGTTATAATCTCTCCAAATGAATTAATAGTAAAGTCATTGGCACCTGTACCGCTAAGTCTAAAACTGTCAATGGCCGCATCACCTTGGGAAATAATACCTACACTCCCAATAGCTGTTCCAATCACGATATTTTCATCAATAGTTACACTGAAGTTATCAATTTTTGGAGGAGTGTCAATTTGATTCAGAAGAGTGATTTCAATATCTTTAGTTGTGTTATAGAGTGTATCACTTACACTTATTTGTAGATTGTAAAGATGTGAGTCATTTTCATAATCTGGAGCATTTTTAAAAGAGAGTAGATTATTTGTTGTGTTAAATTCAAAGAGATCATTATCAAGTGTGACGGTAAGATTATCATGATCTAAGTCTATAATAGTGTATGAGATGATATCTTTGTTATTTTCATATATGCTCAACGATTCGCTACTTGCACCTGATATAGTTGGAGCATTATCGTTGAGGTTGTGTATGTTTAGCGTAATCTCTTGTATGGCACTATTGTGACCATCAGAGGCAATGACCGAAAAGGAGAATTTTTTTGTAGTTTCATAATCTGCATCAAAGAGATTTTTGAAGCTAATGACTCCTGTTGTCTCATCTATCATAAACTTATTAGAGTCACCAAGTGTGAGCGAATAGAGAATACTGTTCTCATCAGTAGCACTGATTTGCATAACACTGAGTTGGTTTTCATCTACTGTAATATTTGTATCAGAAGTTGTAAAGAGTGGTGCATTTTCATCTATGTCTGTAATGGTAATGTTGAGGAGTTGTTGGGTGGAGAAGTTAGTGTCACTTGCAATAAGATAGAGAGTATAGTTATGTTTATGTTCTTCATAGTCTGGGGCATTCTTGAAACTAAGTAGACCTGTTGTTTTATTTATGTCAAAAAGGGCACTATCTCCATCTTTAATGGAGAAGAGAAGCTCCTCTTGTTGAGAGCCTCCATTATCTGGGTCTGTTGCTGTTACTCTTAAAACAGTAAGAAGATTTTCTGGGAGTGTAATAGTGTCACTTGACGTGATAAGAGGTGGATTGTCATTAATCGGAAGAAGTGTAACTTGAATACTTTTTGAAGTAGCTTGTGTTGTACTATCATCTGCCGTTACAGTAATAAAATAGTCGGGAGAGTGACTACTCTCATAGTCGGAAAGAGTTTTAAAAGTTACGACTCCTGAAGATTGATTTACTGTAAAGTAGGAAGCATCGACTCCTGAGAGTGTATAGTGTAAAGAGGAGTCATCACTCGCATTGATATCAAAGGCAGTAAACTCATTCTCGTTGACTGTTATGTTTTTGGAAACATTAATTTGTGGTCTATTCTCATCGATATCAAGAAGGGTTATAGAGAGGGTTTGATAGATTTTATTTGTTCCATCTGAAGCAGAGAGAAGAAGTTGGTAAGAAGAGCTATACTCATAATCTCCAAAAGTTTTAAATGAGAGCGCTCCTGTACTACTATCAATTTTAAAGAGTGTATTGTTATCTTCTATCATATATGTGAGGGGATTGTTATCTATAGCAACTAAAGTGATAATATCTTGTAAGTTTTCAAGAATCGTTATATTGTCATCTGATGTAAATTGTGGAGGAGTATGATCGACTATTAGTGGTGGTAAATTTACATTTTCTAGAGTATCTTTATAGTGTTCATAGGCTATCTCTGGAGAAACTATAGATATGTTGAGTGCCTCTTTTACTATAGTATCAAAATTATCAGTTGTAAAATCTATGTCTTCACTTTGGAGTTGCATAGCTAATGATGTGTTAATATCTATGCCATTACTTACATTTTGATCCCTATCGAGAGTTTGTAGAAGTTGTATCATATGCAAAACAGAACTTGTATTGTCTGTTAAATCTGAAGGAGTAATAATACTTTTAATATTTGAATTTCCAAGTAAAATGGTATGAGTTGGGATATCCTGAGGTATCGAAAAAGTGATGGAAGTATCATTCGTATCACAGGTAAAGCTTCCTCCCTCCTTTGTCTCTCCCTCTCTACCATTTGTACATATATAGTGGAGTCCTAAAACAGGACTGTCTAAAAAGACTCCGGTTCTTTCCTCTGACTCTTGTTCTTGGTTTGTGTTATCTATCTTTGTAGATGTCTCTTCATTATTACCACAGCCTGTAGTAAAGAGAAGTAAAAATGTTATAAGAAAAAAGTAAAAAGAGTTCAAAATATATCCTAGTAAAAAAGTTAAGTGGGAGTATATCAATTCTCTCCAAAGAGTAGTATTAATATTTGTTATAAATGACTTTATAAAAATAATTTAGTATACTTAGATATTCATTTTAAGGAGTGTAGAGATGGCAGAGGTTTTAGAGTTAAACGATAGTAGTTATGTGGCATTTATGGAGAGTTGTGAAAGTGTCGTTTTTATAGACTTCTACAGTGACACTTGTCCACCCTGTCAAACGCTATTAGCACTGCTTCCAAATCTGGCAAAACATTATGAAGAGGATGCTGTTGTCATCGCAAAAGTGAATGCTGCCTACTCTCCAAAACTCTCACAAAAATTCATGGTTAGAAGTGTACCTCTCACTGTAGTTATAGGAAAAGATAAAATGGTAAAAAGAGCAGAAGTCGGACTTCTTGGTATAGATGGTTACATTAGTATGATAGATAAAGCCCTTGGAAAAGGTGGCTTTTTCTCAAAGCTTTTTGGATAGTAGATGTTAGAAGATACACTTTTGAACTATATAGTTCTTTATATACTTCTTGAGCTCTATGAAGTACAGTGGCAGAAGGCAAATACTCTCATCGGAATGTTAGCACATATGTATGGGCAGTACCAAAAGAGTGCCTTTGTCTTTTTACTTATGCACCCAACATTTTACTTCGCAATAATGTTTGCAATGGTGAGTGGTTACAATGAGTACAGTTTGATACTCCTTAGTATTAAAGCAGTTGATATTGCTACAAAGATGGTACTTCTAAAAAAAGTGTTTATAGATAAAGAGCTCTCTAAGGAGCTGAGTTTAGCACTTCTGCAACCACTTCATAAACTCCTCCCATACATAGGACTTCTTATCTATCCACCGCTAATATATCTGGCCTTCTCAAATCCTTTTTAAAGGCCCATTTAGTTTAACAACCAAACGATTGTTTGAATACAGATAATAAAAAAAATTAGAGTAGATTTATAATCTTTTCTCCAACTTTTAAGTAGTTTTTTGAGTCATTATGGAGTGTCATCATAATAGCACCTTGAGTGAGGGGAACAGACTCTTGTGCAAGCTCTATAGCTTCTTCTTGGCTATAAACATCTTCGAGTATAAATGCTAAAGCTCTCTCCCAAGCGATAAAGTTCACATTTGGTACATACTTATTTACTATAATCAAACTCATATTCATAGAATTAAAGGATTAGAATGAGAAGAGAAAAAAAATTGGGATTAACTTTAGCATTAGCAGCAGTAATCTCTTTAAGTGTAAGTGGTTGTGGAGGAAGTGATAGTGATGATAGTAATCCTCAGCCTCAAGATATAAAATCAGATATACAAGAGGTGATAGATATAAAACAAGTGAGTGGGCTTGCTATTGATGGTTACTTATCAAAAGCAAAAGTATGTATCGATGTAAACAATAACTCTACTTGTGATACAGGTGAACCTACAGCTACTACAGATGAGACAGGTAAATTTGATATATCGACAACACTTACAAATCTCTCTGAGTATAATATACTTGTAGAAGCCATACCTGGTGTTACTGTTGATAGTGACAATAATAGTACAACAATTCAAAAAGCATTTTTTCTTAAAGCAAATGCGAGTGAACCAGAGGTTGTTTCACCTATAACTACACTCATTCAAAATAATTTAGAGTTAAATGCTAGTTTAACAAAAGTAGATGTTATTGCACAGATAAAAAAAGATTTGAATGTATCTGAAAATATAGATATTACAGGTGATTATATAGCAAATAAAGTTGGTGCTGATACTATAGTATATGAAAAGATTCATACAGTAGCAAGAGTTGTAACAAAAGCTATCGCTACAACACTTGAGAGTGATGGTAATGTAACAGAAGCAAATTTTAATGCTTCTACAAAAATAATGTTAGATGATATAGCAACAAAAATAGAAACAATAACATTTGAAGTTGAAAAAGATGACTTTAATGAAGATAGCTATGATGTGAGTGTTACTGTTGATGAAACAAAAGTGACTGAACTTGAGAAAAAGATAGAAGATGAAGCAAATACTCAAGAGCCAGTAACTGACAATAGAATCATGAAAGTTGTTAAAGAAGTTTTTACTGGTAACTGGACAATGGAGACAGATTTTACATACAACAGCGAAGGCTTGCTTATAAAAAAGAGTGAATTGCAAGGTGGTGAAGGAGAAGATTCTTGGGAAACTTCATATACATATGATGCACATAACAATATTATTGAAACTTATAATATCGCTTTTGGTGAATCTTCTAAATATTTGACTATAAATACATATAATGCAGAGGGTATATTAATAAAGGTTGAGCCAAAGGAAGAAGGCATAACTATAATTTACAATGATGATAAAACAGTAGCTAAAGAGTTACAGCTTTCAAGAAAATATAATGATGATTATAGTGCATATACTTTAGTAAATGATAGAAATACAACTTATAACTACACAAATGGCTTATTAACTTCAAAGTTTGCAACATTTACAGACTTTAGACTTTACTATCCAAGTGGTACTCGTTTTCTTTCTATTATCAATGGTGACAAACCTGAATACTTAACAATGCTTACTGAGTATGAGTATGAAGGCACAAAACTTAAAACTCTTAAAGCATATGAATATAATGAGGGAAATGCTACTCTAAAAGAGATCTACGAAACTCAAACATACTCTTATAATGAGAATGGAGATGTTACTCTAGTGAGTATAGATGCAGGAACTTTAGGTTCTGAACTTATTCATTTAACTGCACACAATTATGATGCTACTACAAACAAACTAACAAGAGTGTTAGAGTCTACTAAAAGATGGAAATATAATGATGCTAATGAAAGAGTAGCTTATTATGATATTAAAGATACACAGTTTACATATGATGAAAATCTTAATGTAACAGAAAAAGCTATTTCATATTATGAGCGTGAAAATGAGGTGGATGGTGAAGTACAAAGAGAGGAAACAACTACTTATATTTGGGATTATATAAACTAGTTAAAACTTTATGTGAAATTTTTAAATAGGGAAGAGAACTCTCATGGAGTATACTTTTCCCTTCCTTCTATCACCTATTCTATCCTAGCACATATGTATTTTCATTACTTTTAGAAAAAGAACACAGTTCGTACACACTCTTTTGATAATATTCTTTTTTATTAAAAAAGGATAAATTTAATGTCAGAAAACAAAAAAGAAGAGTTGTCTCAAGCAGCTAAAGAGAAAGCAGAACAAGCTAAAAAAGCAGCTGGAGAGATGGCAGATAAAGTTAAAAATATCTCTGCAGATGATGCAAAAAAATTAGCACAAGAGAAGTTAGAGAGTATGAAATCTCTAGATAAAAAGTCTATATTCAAATATAGCGGTATAGCTTTAGCATCTTTAATACTATTATTTATGATGTTTTCTAGTTCTACTATTACTGCTCAAGAAGCAGAAGATATGTGTCATGAACTAAGAAAAGAAGGACTCTCTCAAGCTGAGTATGTTGCAGAGTGTGAGGATATAAAAAGTAATGTATCGACAACACTAGAGGAGATAAAATCAAGACCTTCTTTAATAGAGTATGTTCTAAACCCTTCAAAAGAGTTACAACTTGTAGTAATTAACGACAGTACATATAAGCTTAAACTCATTAACAATCAAGATGAAGAAGTACAACTAGAAGCGCTAAAGGCTTCATCTGGTAAGACAGACGTAATTAAAATGATAAAAGAGCCAAGTGAAAAAGTACAATTAGCCATTGTTAATTATGATGCCGCAAATATTCAATACATAGAAAATCCTTCTTATAAAGTTCAGTTAGCTGCAGTGAAAAACTATGATGCTTCAATATTAAAGTATATAAAAAATCCGACAGAAGAGATGCACTTAATATTACTGAAAAAAGATACTCGTTACATAAAAAAAATAAAAAATCCAACAGAGGCGATGAGACTTATTGTTCTTGCTCAAAATCATTACTATATCAAAGAGATAGAGAATCCAACAGCTAAGGAGCAGTTAGTTGTAGTTACTAAAGCTCCAGAGTTTATTGAGTTTATAAAAGATCCTACTGAAGAAGCACAGTTGATAGCAGTAAAGGATAAGGCAAAAAATATAAAATACATTGAAAATCCTACTGAAAAGGTACAGCTAGCGGCAATAGATAAATCATATAATTATCTCGGATATATTAAGAATCCTACTGAAAAAGTTCTTGAAGTGGTTAGGGAAAAACAGATAGCTTCACTAAAAGAGCAGAAAAATAAGCATGAGCGTATTGCCGAGTTTAAATATATGCCAAACCCATTACCTGAAACACAGTTGTATATGTTAAATCTATATAAAACTGATAAGAATTTGGCCTATGCAGTTGTTCGTAATACTTACTTAGATGGCTATAGACATAGATATAGTAACTATACACCATCTAAAACAAATGATAGAAAATTAACAGATGAAGTGGCAATTGCTGCTCTTAAGATAAATCCAGAACTTATTAAGCATAGTATAAAAAATCCTTCTAAGAAGGTATTAGCATATATGGAGAGTATTAAAAAATAATCCAAAAAAGTTAGTTCATACATCTATATATATGAGTGAATTTAAATTCACTTATATATTTTATTTAATGGTATAATGATTTCTTATTTTTATATATTTACTATTAGGGTGATTTATGTATTTTCAAAAATTACCGTTTATGGTACTTTTTTTTATTTTTTTTACTGTAAATCTATTTTCAGATGTTATCTCTCTTGATGAGAAGAGACAATCTATAAATGTACTCAAAGATACATATCTATACTTGGATAAAAATAGTACAAAATCTCTCGCTCAAATTCTTCAAGAAAAAACTGTTTTTACTCCAATATCTAAAAAATTCATCAATCGTGGTTATATGTTTAAAGATACTTTGTGGTTGAAGTTTAGTCTGAAAAACAGTTCAAACAGAGAACTTGTAAGATATCTTGTTTTTGATGACCCAAATATAGATATTTTAGACCTCCACTTTTTTAAAAATCATAAAGAGCATATTATAAAAAATGGTATATTTAATAGAAAAGAGTTTAAAAATGAGTTGAGTTTTCGGTTCCCTCTGGAACTAAAGCCAAATGAGGTAGCAGTTTACTATCTAAAAATTCAGCCAAAAACACACTCTTTACACTTTACTCTCAAAATAAAAGAGCTTATAAGATTTAAAAATGATGAGTTGAAAAGACAGCTTGTTTTGACAATCTTCTTTGCTATTTTATTTGTCATCATTGTCTATAATTTGACTCTGTATTTAAAAGTAAGAGATGTTTTGTACCTCTATTACTCTCTATTTATTGTGGCGTTTTTTATTCATCAGTTATCTATAGAGGGGATGATCGCATACTTTCTACCAAATAATCCTGAGATAATCAAACACCAAGCCTATATTCCCATTTATAACCTAGCTATTGTAGTAACAGCGATGTTTCTGTTTGTAAAAGAGTTTTTAAATCTGCATAAGTACAGAGTAATAGATGGAATCCTGAAAGGATTTTTACTACTTATGATAGGTATATTGATTTTTCACTCTAAAGAGAATTATATCTTAAACTACATGACAAGCTTGTCTCTATTTTTTGTTCTGTATTTAGAGTATGTTGGTATTTATCTATTTTTTACAAAAAAAGAGAAGTATGCTAAATACTTTTTTATGATATGGAGTATATCACTTGCTGGAATTATAGGAACTATACTCTACTATGTAGGGATTTTACTCTCTCCTATTCCTTATCTTCTCGAGTTTACCTTGATTGTTGAAGTCCTCTTTTTCTCTATGGTATTAGCTACGAAAATGAATGATTCTAAAAAAGAGAAACTTAAAAAAGAGAAAATAATTCTTGAGCAGTCAAAGCTTGCTTCTATGGGAGAGATGCTTCAAAATATTTCACATCAGTGGAGACAACCTCTCAGTGAGATAAACGCCGTAGCTATGAAGATAGATGCAGATTTTAGTAAAAAACGACTTAATGCTGACTCTCTTGAGTATGACCTTCAAAGAGTGGAAAACATTACAAACCATATGTCTCAAACTATAGAGAGTTTTAGTGCATACTTTAAAGAGAGTAAAGAGAAAGACTCTACAACTTTAGAAAAAGTTGTACACAAAGCACTTAATATTATGCAGAGTAAATTAAAAGATATAGATATCGAGATAGTTATTGAAGATAGAAGTACTATAGTAGTCAATACAAGTGACTTTATTCAAGTTGTTTTAGTTGTACTAAACAACGGTGCAGATGCAATGAACCTAAAGAGGATAAAAGATAAAAAAATAATTATTTGTGTGAAAAAAATCGAAAATAAAAATATATTAGAAGTAGAAGATAACGGTGGTGGGATAAAGAAAGCGATTTTAGATAAAATCTTTGAACCTTATTTTACTACTAAGTTTAAGTCCGATGGGATAGGCATAGGCTTATATATGGCAAGGAGACTTGTAGAAGATAGTCTCAAGGGAGAGATATTTGTTACAAATACTCAAAATGGGGCAAAGTTGAGTATAAAATTATGAAAAAATTAAAATTATTATATGCAGAAGATGAGAGAAGAATACGAAAAGATTTCGTAATTTACCTAGAAAGCATGTATGAGTTTACAATTTATGAGGCAGATGATGGGGAAGAAGCACTTGAGCTTTTTAAAAAGTATGAACCAGAGATAGTTTTAACTGATATCACTATGCCAAAGATGGATGGGCTCACTTTAGCTAAAGAGATACGAAAAATCTCTAAACATACAAAAATCATTATTTTAACAGCTCACTCAGAGCATGAAAAACTAATGGAAGCCTTTGACTCAAATGTAGTAAACTACTTAATAAAGCCAATTAATAGAAAGAAACTAAGAGAGAGTATAGATATAGCTATTGAAACTTGTTTACAAGTAGTGATGCAAAAAGATGAATCTCTTATCTCCTTTAGTAAGTGTGCTACTTTTAATATGCTTTCACAAGAGTATAGAGTAGACAATGCTCCTGTGCATCTTACAAAATCAGAGGCTGACTTACTTCTGTTCTTATGTCAAAATCAGAGTAGTACTTTTAGTGGGGAAGATATATTTTTTCATGTTTGGAATGATCTTGATAAAGAATTTAATGTAAACTCTATTAGAACCCTTGTAAAGAAGTTACGAAAGAAACTTCCAGATGGTGTCATAAAAAACATCTATGGTGGGTATTATCAAATAAAAATATAAAAATAATGAAAAGTTCACATTTGGTACATACTGATAAAGTACAATTTCTCTTTAATATAAAGGAATACCATGAAAACAGTTGTATCATATCGAGTTCAAGCAAAAAGTGCTGGAATGAATCTATCAAATAGCAATTATTTTATTAATGAATCTAATGGTCACTTTGAAACATATAGTGACGATAATTCTCTTGGTATTTATTTATCTCTTCCTGATGCACGCCGTGCAATAGTAGAGTATGTTCACCAAAGTGGTGCAACTGGTATCTCTTTCATTCAGCTTTAATATGTTTGGGCTATAAAAGCTATGTAAGACCCACTCTATAGTTACTCCGCCTCCTCAGGGAGTAACTTTTTTTCTTAACTCCTTTTACTACACATCAATTACACAAAGAGTAGCTATAATCTTTTTTCACATAAGGAAAAAAGATGATAGTATCAATAGTATTTGCAGCGGGATGTTTTTGGGGTGTTGAGAAGTTTTATGACCACTATGAGGGTGTTGTAAAAGCAGAGTCAGGTTATGTAGGTGGGAACTATGCTAACCCTACTTACAATAGCATTTTAAAAAATAGACAACTTCAAAATGGTAGTAAAGTTGTTAACTATACAGAGGGTGTAAAAGTAACCTTTGATAACTCAAAAGTGGATGCTAAAACACTTATAAAATCCTTTTGGGAACTACACGATCCAACACAACTTAATCGCCAAGGAAATGATGTTGGGAATAACTACAGAAGTGCTATCTACTACACAACTCCTACTCAAGAAAAAGCAGCAAAATCTACAAAAGAGCACTATCAAAACCTTCTTATAAAAAATGGCTATGGAAAAATAGTTACTGAGATAAAGCCTCTTAAAGCATTTTATAAAGCAGAGGGGTATCATCAAGATTATTTAGAGAAAAATCCTTATGGCTACTGCCCAAATCATGCAACGGGTGTAAAGTTTACAAAAGAGAGTAAGAAAAGAGTAGAAGATGTTGTACCTCTTGGTGGAAAAGAGATTATCGTTATAAAGTCTGAACACTACTGCCCTTACTGTGAAAAGTTTGAGGCTGAAGTAAGTAGTAGTTATAAGGGAACACTGCCTCTTAGAACTGTTCTTGCATCGTCACTCAAGGGTTTTAAACTCGATACAAAAATATATGCAACACCAACAATTCTTTTTATAGAAGATGGAAAAGAGATTATAGGGCATGTTGGTTTTATGGATAAAAAGAAGTTTTATAAAACTCTTGGAGCTTTTAAACTTGGTAAAAACTCTCAAGCATATCAAGTAGCATTTCATGAGGGAACAGATGCTCCAGGGTGTAAACAGTACAAGATATTTGAAAACACTCCTGATGGCGTTTTTATAGATAAACTGAGTGGTGAGACTCTTTTTGATACAAGAGATCGTTTCCATTCTGGAACAGGCTGGCTGAGTTTTTATAAAACAGCAGATGGTGCAGTTATAGAGAAAGATGACTATAGTTTCGGGATGAAGCGAACGGCTTTAGTCTCAAAAACTAGTGGTATCCATCTTGGACATGTTTTCCCTCGTGCAGATGGCAGAAGAAGATTCTGTATAGATGCTACTGTTTTGGAGTTTGTACCTCGTGGAGAGATTAAGAAGTAGTTACTATGTTAGATGTGTTTGGCACTATATATTTTTTTAAAACTCTTAGTAGCAAACGGTAGTGTTCAATAATCTGTGTCATCATCGAGTAATTGTTGAAATGATAGCATAGATTTAGTGCTTACTGCAACTTATGATGATACGAAAGATATAGAAAGTGCAGATATAGTACTTGTAACAAGTACACAGCCGAGGGTGAAAATACTCTTTTCTAAACTATTTAATGCTTTTATGTAATGTAAGTAATCTTTATTTAGCTTTTGTAGCTCTTATTGTAACTATCTCAATCCTTCAGATAGATTTTTTACATAAACAAAGAACTTGGATTTTAGAAGAGAAAGATTTTAAAATACAAAGGAAAAAACTACTTCAAAAAGAGTATAGGTTTTTGAGTAGATATATTTTCAAATCTTTTTTAATAGTTGGACTATATTTTCTTTTACAAGAAGAAGAGTGTTACATAGATATAGAGGATAATATTTTCAGATTAGTTATACTTTTCAGTGGTATATTTATTTTTTTGTATTTAGTTGGTAGATATTTATGGCAAAGAGTGCAAACGAAAAAAGTAATAAAAAATCGATTGATTATAAGGAGGCATTAGGATTTTTACCTAATGCTATGAGTGTAGTAGAGTCTGCTGGAACACATCAGTTTGAAAACATTGAACACTATTTTGATAAGATTGATTTCTTTCAGAATAAAAAATAATTACACTCTTTATTTTCCCATTCCTGATCCACATTTCCCTGCACCACACTTCATGGCAGGTTTAGGTGTTTTCATTTCACTGCCACACTTTCCTTCACCACATTTAAGTGTCATTCTCTTTGTTTGGGGAGAACGGACACAGTTGTAGAGCTCTTTAGTTGTCTTAGCATCTATGACACACTTTTTACGGGGGTCATCTTCTCTCATCTGTCTTAAGATGTTTTTCTTTTTTTTAGCAAGAGCTCCTTTGCCATCAAACATATTTGCACCACACTTTCCAGCACCACACTTCATGCCAGAACTTGCACTCCCATAAGGCACTTGTTTCTCATCTGAACAGGAAGAGAGAAGAAGTAAAAGTAGGATAGAGAGTATAAACTTGAACATCTAGTTTCCTTTGGCTACTTCAAACTTTCCAACAGCACATGAGACAAAGCTTTTTGCTTTCATTGAGCTATCTTGCACAAAACCAAAACTCTCACCTTCAAAAGGGTAGCCTAAACCTTTAAGAGCCTCTTTAAGTGTTTTCACTTTTGCATCTTCTATCTCTAAGGTTATCTCTCTTGGCATTACTTCAAGGTTAACCTCTATCTCGCCAAAGGCATCTTTTAACTTTGTAGTTAAGGTGTTTGCACACCCTCCACACTTTACATTTTGAACTTTAAATGTCTGCTTTTTCATCTTCTTTCTCCTGTAGTTGGCGTTTTTGATATATCTCAAAAGCAATAGGAATTATAACCAGACTGAGTATAGCTGAGCTTATAATCCCTCCAAGCATTGGTGCAGCGATGCGTTGCATCACCTCACTTCCTATACCGTGAGTGTACATAATGGGAGCAAGTCCTGCTAAGATGGCAAAGACAGTCATCAGTTTTGGGCGAACTCTTTGAACTGCTCCCTCGTAGATGGCATCATTTAACTCTTTTACTCCAAAAGCTACTCCAAACTTACTCTTCGCTTCATCAACAGACTCCTGCAGGTAGACTATCATCACTATAGCAGTCTCTGCAGCGACTCCAAGGAGTGCTAAAAATCCAACTATAACAGCTATACTCATAGCAAAGTTAAGCATATCTATGTAGATAAGTCCACCAAGTAGTGCAAAGGGGAGTGTAAAAAATACTATGAGTGTTGGTTTCATTTTTCCAAGAGCAAAATAGATAAGCACTAAGATAGAGAGTAGTACACCAGGAATAATCCAGACTATTTTTTTCATCGCACTATCAAGATACTGAGACTGCCCCGCCCACTCTATGTAGTAACCCGCCTCAAAGTGAATCTCATCTATAAACTTCTGAGCACTCTTTACATACTCTTTAGCTGTTACACCCTCTTGTGGTGTTATGTAGATAAAAGTTACAGGAGAGGCCATTTCACTCTTTATAACTGAAGCACTCTGTTTATAAGAGACTTTTGCAAAGGTACTTAGTGGTACAAATCCGAGTTTAGTTTTTATTTGAGTATTAGCTATTGCGTCGAGACTTCTTCTCTCCTCTCCCTCTAAACGTAGTGTGATAGGGTAGCGTTCGAGTCCTTTGTACATCGTAGAGACTTTAAGCCCACCGATAGCTAAGGATGTGTACTCCAAAAGTCTGTTTTTATCCATCTCATAACGACCCATAGCCTCTGCATCTAAATCAAGATAGATAAAGTAACCTGTACTCGCTTGATCTGCAAAGACTGAGAGTGTTTTATCGTATGCTCGGAGTTTCTCCTCTATGATTTTTCCATACTTTTGGAGACCCTCTGCACTTTTTCCATAAAGTTTAATCCCAATAGGTGTACGAATCCCACTCAGGAGCATATCTATACGACCACGAATAGGGTAGGTCCATGAGTTTGTAAGTCCTGGAACTTGCAAGGTATCTTCCATCTCTTGACGAAGAGAGTTATAAGTTACTCCCTCTCTCCATTCACTCTGTGGTTTAAGTGTGATGATAGTCTCAAGCATCCCTAGTGGAGCAGGGTCAGTCGCTGTTCCTGCACGACCCGCTTTTCCAAAGACCATCTCCACTTCAGGGAAACTTTTTATGATTTTGTCAGTTTTTTGGGTGAGTGCTTTTGCCTGGTCAATACTAATTCCGTAAGGAGTAACAGGCATATACATAAAAGTCTGCTCATTAAGCATAGGCATAAACTCCCACTTTAGAGAGTTAAAGAGTGGATAGATATATCCTAGTGAGGCAATAACGGTTACTATTACAAGATACTTTAGTTTCAATCCATAAACGATTATGGGGTGATAAAGCCAGATAAAAAAACGATTTAATAGATTTCTGTTTTCTGGAATTATTTTTCCCTTTACAAAAAATATCATAAGTACAGGAACAAGGGTAATACTTAAAATGGCTCCTGCAGTCATAGCAAAAGTTTTTGTAAACGCTAAAGGAGTAAAGAGGAGACCCTCTTGACCTGAAAGAGCAAAGATAGGTAAAAAAGAGACAACAATCAGTGCAAGTGCAAAGAAGATAGGGCGACCTACAAGTTGGGAAGATTTTAAAATAATCTCTATTCTCTCCTTATCTGTCGGAATACGACCCTCTTTTTTCTCAAACTTATGGAGCATTTTATGTGCATTTTCTATCATCACGATGGAAGCATCAACCATTGCACCAATGGCGATGGCAATGCCTCCAAGAGACATGATGTTTGAGCCAACTCCAAAGAGTTTCATTAGTGCAAATGTTGCACCAACAGTGAGCGGTAAGACTATGAGAACTATAAGTGAAGAGCGAAAGTGAAGTAAAAATAGACCGATAATGACGATGACAATAATACTCTCCTCAATAAGAGTCCCTTGAAGTGTCTCAACTGCACCATCTATAAGCCCTGAACGATCATAAACAGTTGTTACATCAACACCTTCTACTTTAAGGTCAGCCATTTTGGCTTTGATTCGCTCTATAGCAGAGTAGACATCTTCTCCGTAACGAACAAGGACTATCCCTCCTACTACTTCACCCTCTCCATTTAAGTCAGCCATTCCTCGACGAGGTGCAGGAGTAAGTTCTACTCTTGCAATATCGCCGATAGTAAGGGGTGTACCCCCTTTTGTAGTGACTACAAGATGACGAATATCATCAAGATTTTTCACATACCCTTTGGCTTGGACTATCCACTCAAATCCATTCTCTATAACTATACGACCTCCCATATCGTTGTTGTTCGCCTTTAAAACTTTGGATATATCTTGGATACTAAGGTTATATCTGATGAGGTTATCATTGTTCACAGTGACTTGATAAGTTGGTACAAATCCACCAACACTCGCTACCTCACTCACCCCATCAACACCCATAAGTGCATACTTATAGTAGTAGTCTTGTAGTGTTCTAAGTTGGGCTAGATTTTTTGTTTTTGAACTGAGTGCATACTCATAGACCCAACCAACACCAGAGGCATCGGGACCAAGAGTTACACTCATATTACTAGGGAGACTAGACTGAACAGAGGCTAGTTGTTCTAACACACGACTTCTCGCCCAGTAGAGGTCAGTATCATCTTTAAAGATGATGTAGATAAGCCCTGTTTCATAAGTAGAGTAACCTCGAACAGTCTCGATGTCTGCTATGGCTAAAAACTGAGCTACAAGAGGGTATGTCCCTTGCTCTTCAACAGTCTGGGGAGATTGACCATTCCATCTTATCTGTACTATCACCTGTGGAGGGGAGAGATCAGGGAGTGCGTCAAGCGGAGTATTTCTCATACTCCAGATACTTGCAGCAACTAAAAAGAGTGTTGCCATCAAGATTAAAAATCTATTTTTTATGCTAAATGCTATAAGTTTTTCTATCATAATAGACTCATTGTTTTAAGATGAGAAAATTATAGCTTAGGTGTGTGGTAGGTTTGTGAAAAGGTTTAAATGAGTGAATAATAGATTTTAAAGATAAATAGGGCTAAAATGAGAGTTTTTTCTAAAACAGTATATTTTATTGGCTACTGCAGAGTAAAAGGAATAATTCTTTAAAATAAATCTGCATGACCAAAAAATACTTTATGGGTATTGTCTTTTCTCATACTCTCTAAAATAGATTTAGCCTTCAATTTTGTCTCTTTATCAAAATAAATAAGCATATTTCTTGAAAATACAAAATCAAAC
>Ga0256837_1000264_pt1 | contig 46597 bp, 45 predicted proteins | sample 4562384metaG_FD_185976 | JGI IMG/M metagenome (GOLD analysis project Ga0256837, IMG submission 185976) | Hydrothermal vent microbial communities from Guaymas Basin, Mexico - 4561-384 | ecosystem: Environmental > Aquatic > Marine > Hydrothermal vents | place: Mexico: Guaymas Basin | collected... | reverse complement strand
CTGACATCTTAATACCAGATGTTTTATAACCTTTCCCAGACATAGATATATCATCTGTTTGAACAGTTGCATTTAAATCTGTAGCTTTAGCATTAATTGTTTTTATTTCTGTATCACTGTACAATGATTGAGAAGCAATATATCTATCAAACATAGGTGAAAATTTTGTAAAATTTGTATCAGTTGCAATAACATCACTATCACCTAAAGGTATCATAGCTGAACCTAATACATTTCTTCTATCTGTAGTTTCTAAAGAACCATCTTCTCCAACTCTAAAATTCCCTGATCTTGTATATTGAGTACTTTGTCCAAGTAAACTACTTACAAGAAAAAACCCATCACCTTCGAGTCCTACATCATAAGGATCATCAGTTACTTTTAAATTTCCCTGTGAATAATTCTTCTCAATACTAGTAATTGAAGTACCTTTCCCTTGCCCCAATTGGTACATCATATCACCAAATGAAACTTCATCTTGTTTATATCCCACTGTATTAACATTTGCGATATTGTTTGACTGAGTATTTAATGCTTTTTGAAAAGAATCTAAACCACTAAGTCCATTATAAAGAGCGCCTATCATACTATACTCCTAAAATATTTTACTAATACTATTAAAATTAATTGCACTTTGTTGTGTTGATAATATATATCTTCCATCCTCATCAACACCATCTATTTTATGAGATACTAGATACAACTCTCCATCTTGTGATTCAACCGAAGATACAAGAAATTGTTTAGGTGTTCCATCTTCTCCAAACTCCCCATTTTCTATTACATGGTCAATCATAGATGCACTTGTTGCAAGGTTTGTTTGAGCAAACGAAGCCTGTAAAGATTCCATTGATTTTGCCATCTCTAGATTTGCTTCAATTGTTGACATCTGTAACTGAGAATCCATCATTTTTTGTGAATCCATAGGCTTAGTTGGATCTTGCATTTGCATCTCAGTAAGAAGCAATTTTAAAAAATCCTCATTTGTTAACTTATCATTTGATATTGTTGAAGTATAACTATTACCATCAACCCCTACAGTACTATTTACTTGTACATTATCTACTGCCATAATAAATCCTTTTATACCATCTGTTCTTCAAAGAAAAATTTAACTACATTATCAGAATCCATCGCATCTTGTAATCTTACAGCTAATTTTTCTTCAATAACTACTATGTCTCCAGTACCTACAATTCGACTGTTGACATATATATCTCCTCCAGCACCAGCACTTTTATTTAGCGAAACGATATCACCCTCCCTTAAATCAAGAAACTCTTTGATAGTAATACTTGTATCTCCAAGCATAACATCAACGATAATCTCCGTATCAACTAAAAGGTCATAATCTCTTTCACTAATTTCCATACTACTCTTTCAAAAATATTTATTGGGTATTCTTTAATAGTATACCATAATAATTAATATTTTAAGATTATAAATAAAAAAATAAGATAATTTTTAGATAATAGAATCAAGTGATTCTAGCATTGAATTTACTTTTGCTTCAATATTTCCATCAAAATTTCCAAGATCACTTGCAATTACCACTCCACCTGCAGCAACATTGCTATCCTCGAAAAGCTCGATATATGATTCAAATTGTAAATCATTTTTTAAAACAGCATAATCTCTTGGATTTAGATGTATACTAATTTTTGAAGCTGTTTTAATTTTATTTAACATATTGCTTATTGTTTCTTTTGCAATTGCAACAGAATTTTCTCCAACTTCTATTTTAATAATTTTTTGTGCAATTGAAATTGAAGTTTTTAAAATCTTTGATTCAAGCTGAAAAGTAGCTTGTTCAAAAAATGAAGCATAGTGTTTTAGATCTTTAATAGCTTCTACTACTTGCTTATCTAAATCTTTACCATTTACACCATTGCTTTCTATATTATCAATTTTACTTTTCATCATACCCATATCATGAGTTAATTTTTTAAGTTCTGCAAGCAATGGATCTGAAGCATTTGGAACTACAGCATTACTTAATTTTGCAGTTTGTTTCATCTGATCAGATTGAACATCTTGACTATCGTTTGTAAAAAAAGTCCCAAGTTGATAATCTTCAACTAAATCTTCATCATCACTTGATTTTACTACTTGAGCACTTGCATAAACATTATTAGCCATTATTCATCTACCTCTCTGTCTATTACACCCTCTTCTATAAGTTTTTGTGCTGCTTCAAGCATAGTTCTCTGAGCTGCTTCAATCTCTTTTATTTTAACTTTTGTTAACATCTCAAACTCTTCTTTAAATCTATCTTTTGCTCTTTGAGACATAGCTCCTGTTATTTTTTCCATATCCTCTGGTGGTGCATTTTTAAGTGCAACTGCAACCACACCAGTATCAACATTTTGTAAAATTTTCATTATATACTCTGTATCTAAAGATAGTAAATCTTCAAATACAAACATATTCTCTTTTATTTTTGTAGCTAAATCAGTATCTAAGCCATTAATAGTTTTTAAAATATCTTGAGATTTAGGTCCAAGTCTATTCAGCATATCAGCTACAACTTTTACCCCACCAACATCAACAATAGACGATAATAGTGATTCAAGTTTTTTCTCTAATACAACAGATATGGTTCTTACAACATCAGGCGAAACATCTTTAATTGTTGCTATTTGCATAGTAACTTTTACTCTAATATCTTCATCTAGTTGCATTAAAACTGCACTAGCTCCAGAAGGTTCCATATGAGATAATACTACTGCAATTGTGTGTGGAGATTCATCTTTAATAAAGTCTGCAAGTTGTTTTGGATTAATAGCATCTAGATAATTAAATGATTGAGCTGCAAGTTTAATTCTAGATAATCTTGCCAATACCTCATCTGCTTCACCTTTACCTAATGATTTATATAAAATGTCTTTAGCATAATCATATCCACCAGAACTAATAAATCCTTTAGATTTTGTATAAAGATTAAACTCATCTAATATTGCCAAAGAAACATCTTTATTTACTGATGTAATCTGAGTAATAGCAGTTGAAATATCTTCAACTATATTTTTTGGCAAATGTTGAAATATTTTAACAGTAGACTCTTCACCAATAAGGACACAAAAATTTGCAACCTTATCTAGCATTGACATACCTTTTAACGGATCTTCTTTATTATCACTCATATCTATCTATCCTAATGTTTTTTAGGTTCTGCTTTAAAGTTTGCATCACCCTCACCTAAAAGCATCTCAATCATCTCAGCGATTTGATCAGGATTATCATTTATTTCCTTATCTAACTGCTCAATTAAAACTTCATATTTTGCTGCATCTTCTTCATCCAGTCCTGAAATATTATTCATAATTTGACTTTTTACTTTTGCTTTTAAGCGTCCATGAGCAGTTCCTACATCAAATTCATGCTCATAATCATTTAGAGGAAGACCATCTTCATCTAATTCTGTATTATCAGAACTACTACTAACTTTATCACCAAGTATTACAACTTCATTACTTACAATAAATTTTTTATAAAATACAAATAGTAAAATTGCAGCAATTAAATATTGTATATATTCTCCAAAATCTCTAAGAATTGATTGTATCATTGCCATACTATCAGTTGAGCTATCATCAACAGCTCCAACTGCTCCAGCAACTACTTCAATTGGTTTACCATCTTTATCTATTTTTGGTTCAAATCCTAAAAATTTAAAATCTTTTACACTTATTTTATCACCACGCTTAGCGTCAAAACCAATTGTATCTTCAACAATACTCATCATAGAAGATATAAACTCATCTTTATTTTTTACATCTTTTAAAACACCACTATCAAAAGTAACAGCAGCTGAAATTCTTTTTACATTTGCAAATGCATCATTTTTTTGTTTTATTATTTTTTTAGATATTTCATAATTTGTAATATTCTTAGCTTCTTCAGATGTACTATTATTTCCACCATTTCCCCCTCCACCATTTGGCGTAGTTATATTTGGAACAACACCAGCTTGTCCACCAGCATTATTTGCAGCACTTTTACTACTACTTGTAGACTCTGTAGTTTGTTGGCTACGTATAGTACCTTCTGGTTCATATATCTCTTGTTCTATATCTTGTTTTGTAAAGTCAAGATCAACAGATACTCTAGCTACAACTCTGCCTTGTCCTACAAAAGGTTCCATCAATGCAATAATTTTTTCTTCAAAACTTTTCTCTAATTTATTTTTATAATTATGTTGTAATCCAAATTTTGCAGCATCTATATCATTTGGTGTTTTTTCCAGGATTGATCCATCTTGATCAATCAAATTAATATTTTCACTTTTTAATTTTGGTACAGCAGAAGCTATAAAATTTTTAATTCCATCTATTTGTTTTTGGGTTAAAAAAACTCCTGGCTTTAATACTAAAACTGCAGATGCAGTTGGTAAAGTTTTTCTTTGTGTAAATATTGTATCTTTAGGAAATGCAATTTTTACTGTAGCTCTTAAAACTCCAGAAAGTGATTCTAAACTTCTTGAGAGTTCACCCTCTAAAGCTCTGAGATATTTTATCTTATTTTCAAAATTTGTTGTTCCTAAAGATGATTTTTCGAATATCTCCCAACCTGTATGTTTACTAGTAGCTGCTTCACTTGTAACAAGTTTTATTTTTGCTACATTTATAAATTCTTTATTTGTTCGTAGAGTAAGATTATTCCCAGTACCTATAATTGTAAAAGGTATACCCGCATTTTCAAGCTCACTACTTGCAAGCATAACTTGACTCTTTGTAAGATTAGATGCAATTGTATAATTTAATTTTTCATCTTGTGCTTTAATATTTGAATAAACTAATAATCCAATCAAAAATACAAATAGCAGTGAAAATCCACCAATTACTACGGCTCTTTGTGCAGAATTTAGATTATTAATAAATTTAAAAAGTTGATCCATATACTACTCTAACTTTTACCAGAACTAGCTATAATCTCTTTTAGCCATGCTGAATCTTTTTTTACTGAAGCTTGAATTGCATTAAAAGCAATCTGATTTTTTGACATTTCACTCATTTGTTTATCTAAATTTACATTATTCCCATCATTTTGTTCTTCTAAACCTTCTGGTTCAATAATTTTTGATCCTATTTTTTTTATTTCATTTTGTTCAAATGGTATATGCATAGGATTAGTTACCACCATTTTAAGATCATTTTTATTTGTTACTTTATTTAATTCGTTCTCAAAAACTAAATCTTTAGTTTTATAATTTGGTGTATTTATATTTGCAATATTGCTTGAAATAATATTTTGTCTATCACTTCTAAAACTTAAATTACTATATAATAAATCTGTTACATTACTAGGTTTCATATTTATACCGGTCTTCCCACTTTTTCTATAAGTCCAGAATTGATTTGATCAATTGTCTGAACACCTTTTTGAGCTTGCTCAAATCTTCTTTGAGCATCAATAAGTGCTACCATTGTAGATACAGAGTTTACATTAGACTTTTCTAATCCACCTTGCAATACATACATCTCATTATTTTCTATAATATCAATCATCTGCTCATTTTTAGTTTTATAATTATTATTACCAATTTTAGTAAGATTGTCATATGATGTTTTTATTACTCCAATATTTTGAGAAAACGTCTCATCTTCTATCACAATAGGTTCACCATCTGCACTTAGCACATTATATCCATTTTTAGTAACTAATTCACCATTTAGATTATGAAATGTTCCATCTCTAGTTAATTCAATTTCCCCATTATCATTCATAACTTGAAAAAATGTGTCTCTTTGTTTTAATGCAAAGTCCAACTTATTACCAGTTGGGCTTATAACGCCTATTGATTCATCGATATATTTCCCATCAATTTTTGGTATTGTATTTGTTACTATATTTTGCTTTGTAGGTATTCTATTTTCTTGTTCTACTCTAGTTAAATAATAATTAAATGATCCTTCACTCAATCCATCTTGCTTAAATCCAGTTGTTCTAGAATTAGCTAAATTATTTGATAAAGTATCAACTCTATTTAGTTGATTTATCATTGCTGCTGCTAATGGATATACACCTTGATTCATCTAATATTCCTTATCTAGTTTCCAAATTCTGCAATTAATGCATCCATATCTTCATCACCAACTAAAGCATTATTATCATCTCCATGAATATGTTTAGCAACAGCAACTTCTTCGTGTGATCCATCATCTTCAAAAATTCCATTTAAATAATTCGCAAGTTTTCTAATTACAGACATAACTCTTTCAATTTTTTGTCTATTAATATCATTAAATTGCATTAATTCCATAGCTGAAAATAATTCTGTATTTTCTAAATCTACTTTAGCACTAATCTCTTTGCCTTTTCCATCTAAAGATTTGGCCAATTCTAGATTATCTTTAAATAATTCTATATTAGGAAATTTTTGAGTTAAAGTTTCTAGTAATACTGTTTGTTTTTGAACAAAATCTTCTAACTCTTTTGCATTTTTTTGAACTATTACATTTTCATCTATTATATAACTTAAAACATCAAATATTTTTGTAATCTTTTCTTCACTATCATTTGCAACTGCTGATAATTGCTCAACTACTTTAGTATTCTGTTCTACAGGCAAAGGCAATACACCTTCATCTATTTTTTTATCTGTCCAGTCTTTTGCAATAGATTCACGATCAAGATTTTCTTCAGCAGGTTCATCATTTATCTTTGGTTCATCATCTACCACTCCATCAATTCCCGCAAGTAAGTCATCTATATTATCATCTTGTGCTTCTTGCTCATTTGATTCTTCTAACACTTCTTCATTATCATCTGAAACATTATCTTGAGACATTTGTGTTTGCGCAATCAAATTTTCTATATCATCTTCACTCATCTCTTCACTATCTGAAGTTTCTTCTATAGCAGGCTCTTCAGCAATAGGTTCCTCTTGAACATCTGGTTCAGTTGCAGGTTCTTCAGCATCCAAACCATTCATCAATGCTTCTATCTCTTCTTGACTCATACTCATATCGTATTCCTAATATTATTTATTTAAACTATTTTAATACACCATCAAGTTTTTCTTTTAGTACTTCTGCACTAAATGGTTTTACTATATAATTATTCACTCCAGCTTTTAAAGCTGTAATAACTTCACCTTTACCACCTTCAGTAGTAATCATAATTATAGGAGTTTTTTGATGTGGGCCACCAGCTCTTATTTTTTTAACTAGTTCTAGACCGTTCATATTAGGCATATTCCAGTCTGTTAATACGATATCATATTTTGTCTCACCCAGTAGTTTCCATGCTTTTACACCATCTTCAGCTTCATCAAAATCTTCTTTTGAATGACCCAATTGTTGTACAACATTACCAATAATTCTTCTCATTGTTGAACTATCATCTACAATCAATATTTTCATATAAATACCTCTTTAATTATTTAAACTTTATTTTTCAACTACATTATATTTAATTTGTTTTAAATTATTACTTAAGGAGGATTATTTTAATTTAATCTAATTTTAAATGTTCTTTAAATATAATCATACTAATTACACAAAGGGGTTCAATATGGTACGAGGATTATACACTGCTGCTGCTGGAATGAATGCACAACAATATCAAATAGATGTAACATCAAACAATATTGCAAACGTGAATACGACTGGTTTCAAAAAAGATCGTGCAGAGTTTCAAGATTTAATGTATGAAACTTTAAACTATACTGCAGGCGCTACAACTGCAACTACTAATAACCCAACAGGTATTGATGTAGGACTTGGTGTTAGAATCTCTGGAATACAAAAAGAGTTTATGCAAGGAAATCTAAAAATAACTGGAAATGCTTTAGATATAGCTATAGAAGGGAAAGGTTTTTTTCAAATCATACTTCCTAGCGGAGAGATTGGATATACAAGAAACGGATCATTTAAACTTGATAATGAAGGAACAATTGTTGATGGAAATGGGTATAAATTAGAACCTGAAATCAATATACCTCAAAATTATGTAGATATTTCAATAGGTCAAGATGGAATTGTAAGTGCAACTAATCCCGTTGATGGAAGTAGTCAGCAATTTGGTCAAATACAAACAGCAGATTTTATAAATCCTGCAGGTTTATCACCGTATGGAGACACTATGTTTATAGCTACAGATGTATCGGGTGAACCTATAGTAGGCACTCCTACACAAGAAGCATTTGGTGGGATTAGACAATCTATGCTTGAATCATCAAATGTAGCACTAGTAAATGAAATGGTTGATTTAATTACAGCACAAAGAGCGTATGAAGCAAATTCAAAGGCAATTACAACAACTGATGCAATGTTAGATATTGTAAATAGGCTAAAACGTTAAGATTAAATAATTTATGAATTTAGATGAATTAAAAAAATTAAGAGAAAAAAATTTCCAAGAACATAAAGTTAAAAAAAGAAATTATTATTTAAAAAAGAAATTAGAATCTCAACAAAAAAAGCACAATAATAACAAACCAGAAGCTATTGATTATGATAAAGAATTATATAGTGGAGATTTTAATAAAAAAATTAAAGATATTGCAAAAAGACAAAAACTACACATTGATGATAGACAAAGTCAAATAATTGCAAAATTACAAGAATATAGAAATAAAAAACAAGAATATTATCAAAAAAATAGAGATAAAAGATTAGAATATGACAAAGAGTATCGAGAACGAAAAAAAGAAGAACTAAAAAAGTATAGAAGAGAATATTATCTAAAAAATAAAGAAAAGATTTTAAATAAACAAAAAGAAAAAAGAGAAAATATAAATGGCCAATGAAGAATTAGAAGAGAATAATAAACAAGAAGATTCATCTGAACTTGAATTGGTTGAAATTGAAGAAACTGAAGCTACTAATACAGAAAATATTGATGACTCTAATGCTGTGGAAGAATCAGATGATGATACTCAAGAATATGAAGTTCAACAAAAACTAACAAAGATTCAGAAAATTCTTATTGGAGTTGTAGGATTTTTATTTTTAATTGTATTAGTTGGTGCTATTTTATATTTTATGGGTTATTTTGATCCTGAACCTATAAAAGTGACAAAGACTAAAATTCAAACAGAGATTAAAAAAAATAAAAAATATCAATTTAAAGCATCAGACATTAATGAAAATAGAATAAATAGAAAATTAAGTCTTTTAACTAAGTATGAATTAGTACTTCCAGAAACTAGTAAAAAAGAACAAGAAACAACAAAAGAAGATACCAATACTACTACGGTAGACACAAAAGCAAAGAATGATACTGAAATAAAAGAAAAAGAAGTAAAAGAAGAAGAGATTAAAGAACAAGAAATAAAAAAAGAAGATACTACTTCTACTACAATAGATACAAAAAATAAAATAGCAAAGAATGATACTCAAATAAAAGAAAAAGAGACAAAAGAACCAGAAACAAAAAAAGAAGATAGCAATACAACTATAGTAGATACAAAAGCTAACACTAAAGATGAAATAAAAAAGAAAATACCACAGTATAAAGGTGAAGAATTTTTAAAATTTATACAAGTTGCAACTTTAAAATATAAACTTTATAAATCATTTATCAATCAAGTAAAAGCAATAGATGCAAGAATATCAATATGCGCATATAAGAAGAATAAAACACAAATATTCATTGGACCTTTTAATGATGAAGAAAAACGCAATAGTTTAGTTAAAAAAATTAATAAATCAGTAGTAAATGATGCTTTTAAAGTAGAGTTTACAAAAGAGGAATTTAATAAAAGATGTAATTTCTAACTATTTTCTAATATCTCATAAGAGTTAGTTACATTTACAGTTTTATTTTCAATATCTACATTAATAATAAACTTATCATTATATGGTATCAAAAATGTTTTTGAAAGATCTTTTTTAATTAATTCATCACAAGTAGTTATTTCTAAATAATCATCTATAGGATATCTATGAATCTCTTTAATAGTACCTAATAGCTGTTTATCTTCAAATATATTACAACCTACTAAATCAAACCAAAAGAACTGTTTATCGTCTAAATTACAATTTTCTCTTGTTTGTTCTTTAGTTACAAAAAGTTGCTGTGTTACAATTTTCTTTGCATCATCAATTGAATCAATACCTGTAAATTTAACAGTATCATTTTTTGTATTATATTGCTCTATAGTAAGTATTTTATTTTTATTTGTAGTAAATTTAGCACCAGACCTAAATTGCTCTGGAAAATCTGAATCAATATATAGTTTTAGCTGGCCTTTTAAGCCAACAGTTTTACCAAGTTTGGCAACATATATTAATTCAGATGAAATTTTATTATTCACTTACGACCTGTATTTTGTATGAAATTCCATCTTTAGCTTTACAACCATTTACCATAGTTTTTAAAGCATTAATCATATTTCCATTTTTTCCAATAATTTTACCAATATCTGCACTATTGGCATTTATTGTAATTTCAGAAAAAGTAGAATCTATTTCAGTAATCGTTACTTCAACATCATCTGGATTTGCTACAATTAATTTAGCATAGCTTTTTACAAAATCTTTAATCATAAGCGTTTAATTATTTTGAAGTAAGTTTTTTAACTTTATCACTTGGCTTAGCACCAACACTTAACCAATAGTTTAATCTATCTTCATCAATTTTAAGAACTTTTGGCTCAACAACTGGGTTGTAGTATCCAATTGATTCAATCCAACCACTATCTCTTCTTTTTCTACTATCTGTTACAACGATTCTATAAAACGGTTTTTTCTTTCTACCCATTCTTGTTAATCTGATTACTGTCATATTTTTTCCTTTTATTGTTATGTTAGTATTGACATATATATTTTATTTAAATACATACATCAATACTAATTATTTAATTTATCTTGGTATGTTAGGTCCACCAGCACCTTGCATTTGAGAAAGCATATTTTGCATCCCCTTCATACCACCCTTGCTACTTAGTTTTTTAGCCATTTTTGAAGCATTTTTAAACTGTTTAAGTATCTTATTTACCTGCATCTCAGATAAACCAGCACCTTTTGCTATTCTTCTTTTTCTACTAAGATTAAGCAATGATGGGTTTTCTCTCTCTTTTACTGTCATAGATCCAATTAAAGCTTTAATTCGTACTATCTCTGTAGAGTTTTCCATATCCATATCTTTTAATTGATTTGCCATAGCACCCATACCAGGGATCATTCCAATTATAGATTTCATACTACCCATCTTTTTCATCATCTCAAGCTGATCTAAAAAGTCAATAAAGTTAAATTCACCTTTTTTAATTTTTCTAGTAATATCTTTTGCTTTTTTTGGATCTATAATAGCAGAAGTCTTTTCTGCTAATCCTTCAATATCCCCAGCACCCATAAGTCTAGATACAATTCTCTCAGGTATAAATACTTCAAGATCAGGCATTTTTTCACCCATACCAATAAATCTTAAAGGAACACCTACTTGATGAGCAATAGATAAAGCAACTCCACCTTTTGTATCACCATCAAATTTAGATAAAATTACACCATCTATTCCAATTTTTTCTTTAAATGTTGTTGCTGTTTTTGTTGCATCATGTCCGGTAAGTGCATCTGCAACATAAAATATTTCATCTACATTAATTGCATCTCTTACATCTTTTAATTGATTCATAAGTTCATCATCTATTGCTAATCGACCAGCTGTATCTATAAGTAATACATCATAAGCACCATCTTTTGCTTTTTGTTGTGCTGCTTTTGCAATTTTAACTGGATCTTTTTCATTTTCATCATAATAGATATCAACTTCAATTTGTTCAGCAATTTGTTTTAACTGCTCAACTGCAGCCAATCTTTGTAAATCTGCAGCTGCAACTAAAACTTTTTTATTTCTTTGTTTTAAGTAGTTAGCTAATTTACCTGTAGTTGTAGTTTTACCACTTCCTTGAAGACCAGTCATTAATATTGTTGTAACTGGTGATTTTGCACTGTATACAAAACCTTGATTTCCTGAAGTTGTTAATATAGAAGTAAGTTCATTTTGTAAAGCTTTTAAAAATGATTCTTGACCAATTCCAGCTGCTTTTGTATTTATCTCAACTGCACTTAATAGTTGTTTGGTAGTTTTATGATGTACATCAGATTTTAATAGAGATTTTTTAAGCTCTAATATAGCTTTTTTTAAAGCATTTGCATCATCTCTAAATCTAATTTTATTAACTGTATTTTTAATAGAATCGGTTAAATTACCAAACAAGTCTATCTCCTATATTTTTTAAAGTTTGAGATTATATATAAGTTTAGCTTTATTATAGATTAAAAGTGTATAAGTTTAAGTATATTATAAGTAATTTTAGATAAATAAAGCCCATAGAATAGGAGTTCTTTATTTTTTAAAACTTAATTATTTCTTATTTTGATTTATATAGCATAAAAAAAGGCCCCAAATAGATGGGACCTTTTTTATCAATAGAAATTTTAAATCAATTCTTTTTAGAAATGACTATCCATTTCTTTTTTTCATAATTTCTTCAGCAACATTTTTTGGAACTTCCATATATTGATCAAAAATCATAGAATAAGTTGCTCTACCTTGAGACATAGATCTTAAGTCTGTAGAATAACCAAACATTTCAGCCAATGGAACTAATGCAACAACAAGTTTTACTCCAGCTCTATCATCCATAGATTGAACTTGACCTCTTCTTTTATTACAATCTCCAATAACATCACCCATATAATCTTCAGGAGTTTCAATCTCAACTCTCATCATAGGCTCAAGAATACATGCTTGCGCAGCAGCTTGTCTACAACCAGCTTTAAATCCCATAGATGCAGCAAGTTTAAACGCCATCTCAGATGAATCTACATCATGGTAAGAACCATCATATACAGTTACTCTAATATCAACCATAGGATAACCAGCTAAGATACCACCTTGCATAGTTTCTCTACAACCTTTTTCAACAGCTGGAATATATTCTTTTGGAATAGCTCCACCTTTTACTTCATTGATAAATTCGAAACCTTCTTCATTAGTTTCTTCAGCAGTCATTGGATCAATTTTTAAGTAAACATGACCATATTGACCTTTACCACCAGATTGTTTAGCATATTTATACTCTTGTTGAACACCATTTTTAATAGTTTCTCTATAAGCAACTTGTGGTGCACCAACTTCAGCTTCAACAGAAAATTCTCTTTTCATTCTATCTACAAGAATTTCAAGGTGAAGTTCACCCATTCCAGAGATAATAGTTTGACCAGATTCCTCATCAGTTTCAACTCTAAATGATGGATCTTCTTGTGCTAATTTTCCTAAAGCGATACCCATTTTTTCTTGGTCAGCTTTAGTTTTTGGCTCAACTGCAACAGAGATAACTGGCTCTGGGAAATCCATTCTTTCTAAGATAACTGGATCTTTATCAGATGCAAGTGTATCACCTGTAATTGTATTTTTAAGTCCAACTACAGCTCCAATTTCACCAGCATATAATGCAGAAACTTCTTCTCTTTTAATTGCATGCATTTTAAGAAGTCTTCCGATTCTCTCTTTTTTCATTTTAGTTGAGTTCATTACATAAGTACCTGATTCTAAGATACCTCTATAAACTCTTGTAAATGTTAACTGACCAACAAATGGGTCTGTCATAATTTTAAATGCAAGCGCCGCTACTTCACCATTATCAGTTGATTCAACAATTACAGGCTCACCATCTTGAGTTTCACCTTTAATATCTTCAACTTCTAATGGAGATGGTAAATACATAGCAACAGCATCAAGTAAAGTTTGTACACCTTTATTTTTAAATGCAGTACCACAAGTCATAGGAGTAATAGTCATATCTAAACAACCTTTTTTAATACCTGCTATGATCTCATCTTCAGTTAACTCTTCACCTTCAAAGTATTTATTCATTAAATCTTCATCAGTTTCAGCAGCAGCTTCAATCATTTTGTCTCTATATTCTTGAGCTTTTTCAACTAAATCTTCTGGAATCTCTTCAACATGGTAATTTGAACCCATTTCTGCATCTTGATCCCAAACGATAGCTTTCATTTGTACTAAATCAACAACACCTTGAAAGTTTTCTTCAGCACCAATAGGGATTTGAATAGGCACAGGATTTGCTTTAAGTCTTGAAGAAACTTGTTCCTCAACCATAAAGAAATCAGCTCCAGTTCTATCCATCTTATTAACAAAGATCATTCTTGGTACTCTATATTTATTAGCTTGTCTCCAAACTGTTTCAGATTGTGGTTGTACTCCACCAACTGAACAAAATACTGCAACTGCACCATCAAGAACTCTCATAGATCTTTCAACTTCAATAGTAAAGTCAACGTGACCCGGAGTGTCAATGATGTTGATCATTAGATCCTCTTTTGTTTTTGGATGTGTCCAGTGACAAGTAGTAGCAGCAGATGTAATTGTAATACCTCTTTCTTGCTCTTGCTCCATCCAGTCCATTGTTGCAGCACCATCATGTACTTCACCAATTTTATGTTCAACACCTGTATAGAATAAAATTCTTTCAGTTGTTGTAGTTTTTCCTGCATCAATATGTGCAGCAATACCAATATTTCTAAGTCTACTAAGTGGTGTTTCTCTTCCCATAATTTTATCCTATTACCATCTATAGTGAGCAAATGCTTTATTTGCTTCAGCCATTTTATGGATATCTTCTTTCTTCTTAAATGAAGCTCCTCTTTCATTTGCAGCTTCAAAAAGTTCATTAGCAAGTCTATCTACCATAGTTCGCTCATTTCTTTTTCTAGATGCATCAACAATCCATCTAAGTGCTAAAGTTTGTCTTCTTACAGGTCTTACTTCGATTGGCACTTGATAAGTTGCTCCACCAACTCTTCTAGATTTAACTTCTAAAAGTGGTTTAACATTTTCTAATGCTTGTTCAAAAAGTTCAATACCTTTATCTTCACCTCTAGCATCAAGGTTTGCAATTGCACCATACATAATTTTTTGTGCTACAGATTTTTTACCATCTAACATAATTGTGTTTATAAACTTAGTGATCAATTTACTATTGTAAATAGGATCAGCCATTACTTCTCTTACGGGAGCTTTTCTTCTTCTCATTATCTAATCCTTTTACTTATTTCTTTGGTTTCTTAGTACCATACTTAGATCTTGCAACAGTTCTGTTTGCAACACCAGCAGTATCTAAAGCACCACGAACGATATGATATTTAACCCCAGGTAAATCCTTGATTCTACCACCACGTACTAAAACAATACTATGTTCTTGAAGGTTGTGACCCTCTCCACCAATGTATGAAATAACTTCAAAACCAGTAGTTAATCTAACTTTTGCAACTTTTCTTAAAGCCGAGTTAGGTTTCTTTGGTGTTGTTGTATATACTCTTGTACATACTCCTCTTCTTTGTGGACATTTTTCTAAAGCAGGTGATTTAGATTTTTTAACCACTTTTTTTCGCTCTTTTCTAATAAGCTGATTAATTGTAGGCATTTTTTCCCTTTATTTTTTTGGACAATAAAATCTTGTATAATTATAGATATTAGTTGTCTCTTCTTGGTTTGAGCATTTAAAGCAGTGCTCATGCTTCTCGTAACCTCGACATATTGTCAAGACGATACTGCCATTCTAGAGAAACATTGCATTGAAAGTTTTCTAAAAAGTTTTGTATTTTATTTAATTTTAGCTTAAATATAGTTTATACGAACGATACAAGAGCCAATAAAAATATAGAAGGATAAATTAATGTATTAATATATCTAAGTGGTAAACTGATATTAAAATTTATTGGAACATATTTATCTATAGGTTCATCATTGTCTATTTTAGATAGTAAAAATAGTCTAAAACTAATATCAATAAATTTCATAATTACAATACTACTCATCCAAAAATTAAAATTATTTAAAATAATACTAAGATATAAAGAGTAAAAGAATGTAGGATTTAAAAGGAAATATATAAATAAAGATTTTTTATATACTAAGTAGTTATTTTTAATTAATCCTAGAAAATTATCTGATTTTTGCCAATTTGCCTCAAAAAGTTCTAAAGCAATAAATATTGATAATAATAGAATTAAACTCATTTGTAAGATTATAGCTGGGAATAAATCCCAACTATATTATGTTATTCGTGATCAGCGAATTTTATTTTTTGATCTTTATAAAGTCCTGTTCCAACTGGTATAGTTCTACCAATTACAACATTCTCCTTAAGATCTTCAAGCATATCCATTTTAGCACTAATTGCAGCTTCAGTTAAAACTTTAGTTGTTTCTTGGAATGATGCAGAAGAGATAATAGAATCAGATGTAACAGCTGCTCTTGTGATACCTAATAATAAAGGCTCGGCAAGTGCAGGTTCTCCACCCATTCTAATAATTTTTTCATTTTCAATTTTAAATCTTTTCTTAGAAATCATATCTCCAATAATAAACTTAGTATCACCACTATCCATAATTACTACTTGTCTTAACATTTGAGATAAAATTACCTCAATATGTTTATCAGCAATATTAACCCCTTGAGATCTATATACACCTTGAACTTCTGATACAATAAAGTAATGAAGTGCTTTTTCACCTAAAATTCTTAATATATCATGTGAAGCTATTTGACCATCAGTTAATGCTTCACCAGCATGTACAAACTCACCTTCTCTTACAAGAATAGCTTTAGATTTTTCAATCATATGCTCAGATTTTTGTCCAGTTTCATCTGTAATTATTAATCTTTGTTTATTTCTTAAAGGTTTACCAAAACTAACAACTCCATCAAATGATGCAAGTACAGCTATATTTTTTGGTCGTCTTGCTTCAAATAATTCAGATACTCTTGGAAGACCTCCAGTAATATCGCTTGATTTTTGAGTTGCTTTTGGAGTTCGTCCAATTACATCAGCAACCTCAATTTTATCACCTTCATTAACAGCTAGTGCCGTTTTAGCTTCTAATGAATATTTAGTAATATTATCACCATTAGATATTATAATTGTTGGTTTATAATTTGATGGATAATATTCATTTACAACTAATTTACTTTGACCAGTTACTTCATCATATTGCTCTGAAACTGTAATTCCAGGAATAATATCTTCAAATGTTACAACACCAGATTGACTAGCAATTGTTGGATTTGAGTATGGATCCCATTGCGCTAATACAACACTTTCATTAGTTGCTGGTTTAGCAATAATAGTATCTGGCTCAGTAGCAGAATCATCATTAATCGTAACAATAGATTCTCTTGAAATATAATGTCTTAATGCTTCTCTATTCTCACCATCAACAATAACTGCAAATAGACCTTTTTCTGTTACAACATGTCCATCTTCAATATCAGTAAATCTTTCTAAGTAATCACCATTTAGTTTATAAAACTTAACATTACCAGCCGATTTTGCTGTTATAGTTTTTGTTACAGGTGCTCCATTTTCAACTTTTAAAGTTGATGCATAAGGGATTCTGTTTGGAACATTCCAACCATCTTTAATCATCTCAACAATAGAATCATTTTGTTCAACTATTTCACCATTTTTATATGGAAGATACAATTTACCCTCAATCTTACCAGAAACCCCAGCAAGCTCATTTGGTTTTGCAACATCACCACGTCTTAGGTGGAACATTTTTTTCTCATCTTTTGAAGTTAATGTAATTACAATCTCTTCATGAATAGTTTCAATTTTTATCTCACCTTTAAATGGTGCATTTATTTTTGGTTCAACTAATAAGATTGCTGCATTTCTTCTGTTTGCAATAATCTCTTCATTATCTTTATTAATATAAGTATCAATATTGTAATATCTAATAAAACCTTCAGTTGTCGCTCTTAATTCACTTTGAGTTTGAGTTGCACTTGCAGTTCCCCCAACGTGGAATGTTCTAAGAGTAAGTTGAGTACCTGGCTCACCAATTGATTGAGCAGCTAAAACCCCAACAGCTTCACCTGGATTTGCTTTTCTTTGCTCACCAAGATTTAAACCATAACATTTAGTACATAGATGCTCATCTTTACAAGTTAAAGGTGTTCTAATAACTACAGATTTTACTCCAGCTTCAGTTACGACTTTTGCATCCTCTTCAGTAATTAATGTACCTTCAGTAAATAAGATCTCATTAGAGATTGGATCAATAATATCTTCAGCAATAACACGACCTGTAATTCTTTCTTCTAAAGACTCAATTAAATCATTACCACTACTAATATCAGTAATTTCAATACCTTCGTGAGTTCCACAATCTTCTTTAGCAATTCTAACATTTTGAGATACATCAATAAGCTTTCTTGTTAAGTATCCAGCATTTGCAGTTTTAAGTGCAGTATCCGCAAGTCCTTTTCTAGCACCGTGAGTAGAAATAAAGTACTCAAGTACATTTAGACCTTCACGGAAGTTAGAAAGAATTGGTGTTTCAATAATAGAACCATCTGGCTTAGCCATAAGACCCCTCATACCTGCAAGCTGTCTAATTTGAGCAGCAGACCCTCTAGCCCCTGAATCAGCCATCATATAAATAGAGTTAAATCCATCTTTATCTGTTTCAACAAGCTCCATCATCTCAGTACCAAGTTTATTATTAACTCCAGTCCAAATATCAATAATCTTATTGTATCTTTCTTGCTCTGTTAATAAACCTTGACCAAATTGTTTTTGTACTTCAATTACTTCTTTTTTAGATTTTGCAACGTGATCTACTTTTGATGCAGGTACTCTAATATCATCAATAGAGATAGAGATACCAGCATTTGTTGCATATTTAAAACCAAGGTTTTTTAAGTTATCCAAAAATTTTGGAGTTACTTCATATCCACCATGTTTATAAATATAATCAACTAATGTACCAATATCTTTTTTCTTTAAAATCTTATTCCATAATTCAACAGGTACAAAATCTGGTAAGATATCTTTTATAAATAATCTTCCAACCGTAGTATGAATAACTCTTCCATCTACCATTGTTCTAATTTTTGCATGAAGATCAGCATTATCAGTTTCTAAAGCCATTTTAGCTTCATTTAAATCAGCAAATAGTTTATGTTCACCCTTAACACCACTTTTTTCTAATGATAGATAATAAATACCTAAAATCATATCTTGTGATGGAACTGCAATTGCACGTCCTGAAGCAGGAAGAAGAATATTTAATGAACTCATCATAAGAACTTTTGCTTCAGCAATAGCTTCTTGAGATAAAGGTACATGCACAGCCATTTGATCCCCATCAAAATCGGCATTAAATGCAGCACACACTAAAGGGTGTAACTGTATAGCTTTACCATCAATCAATGTTGGATGAAATGCTTGGATTGAAAGTTTATGTAGAGTTGGTGCTCTATTTAAAAGTACTGGATATTCATCAACTACTTCACTTAAACACTCCCAAACTTCATTTGTTTCTGCTTCAATTAATCTTTTTGAAGATTTTAAAGTTGTAGCATAACCTTTTTCTTCAAGTTTAGCCATAAGATGTGGCTTAAATAGTTCAAGTGCCATCTTCTTTGGAAGTCCACATTGATCCATTCTTAAACTAGGTCCAACAACAATTACAGATCTACCAGAGAAGTCAACCCTTTTACCAAGTAAGTTTTGTCTAAATCTACCTTGTTTACCTTTAATAATTTCAGATAATGATTTAAGTGGTCTTTTATTTGCACCTTTTACTGCATTTGCAGTTTTACCATTATCAAATAAAGCATCAACTGCTTCTTGAAGCATTCTTTTTTCATTTCTAATAATAATTTCTGGAGCATCAAGTTCAGTTAATCTTTTAAGTCTGTTATTTCTGTTTATAACTCTTCTGTATAAGTCATTTACATCAGAAACTGCAAACTTACCACCATCAAGTGCAACAAGAGGTCTTAAATCTGGTGGAAGAACTGGCAACTTAGTAAGCATCATCCACTCTGGTCTATTACCAGAATTCAAAAAGTTTTCAACAATTTTTAATCTTTTAATTAAAGTTTTTCTTTTTGCTTCAGACTTAGTAGCACCCATGTCATCTTTTAATTGTTGTAATAAGGCAATTAAATCAAGATTTTCTAATAAATCACGTACAACTTCTCCACCAAGTTTTGCTTCAAAACCTGTATGTTCAAAGTGATCATTAATAGTTCTATATTGTTCTTCATTTAAGATATCGTATTTTAAAACAGGTTTTGCTTTTTCATTATCATAAAATGCTTCACCTGGCTCTTTTACCATATAAGCTTCGTAGTATAATACTCTTTCTAAATCTTTTAGTTTAACACCAAGTAATGTACCAATTCTTGATGGTAATGAACTTACCATCCAGATATGAGCAACAGGAGCAACTAAATCGATATGTCCCATTCTATGTCGTCTTACTTTTGTAGAAGTTACTTCAACTCCACATTTTTCACAAACAACACCTTTATATCTCATTTTTTTATATTTACCACAAAGACATTCATAATCTTTTACAGGTCCAAAAATTTTAGCACAAAATAAACCATCTCTTTCTGGTTTTAATGTTCTATAGTTAATAGTTTCAGGCTTTTTTACTTCACCTGAAGACCAAGATAAGATCTTCTCTGGTGATGCAATTTTTAATTGAAATGCCGAAAAATCTGTTGGTCTTTCTGACTCTTTAATTTCAATTGGTTTTAATATAGTTTCGTTACTACTCATTATCTTCAGTCCCTTCTTCATAAATCTCTACATCAAGCCCTAATGCTTGAAGCTCTTTTGTTAATACAAAAAATGTTTCTGGTACACCAGAACTAGGTACATTTTCACCATTTGCTATTGATCTGTATGCTTTAGTTCTACCTTCAACATCATCAGATTTTATAGTTAACATCTCTTTAAGAACAGCTGTTGCTCCATATGCTTCTAAAGCCCAAACTTCCATTTCTCCAAATCTTTGTCCACCAAATAATGCTTTACCACCAACTGGTTGTTGAGTTACAAGAGAGTAAGGTCCTGTTGATCTAGCATGTACTTTTTCATCAACCAAGTGATGAAGTTTAAGCATATACATACAACCAACATTTACTCTTTCTTTCATTTTTTCACCAGTCATACCGTCATATAATACAGTCTTACCATCAGCATCCATTTTTGCTAATTCAAATAGCTTTTCAAATTCATGCTCTTTTACACCATCAAAAATTGAAGTTGCAAATCTTACACCTTTTGTCCAGTCTCTACCATAATCAACAAGCTCTTCATCACTTAAATTATTTAAAAATTCTTTACCATTCATAAGTTTTGCAACATCTGCAATAGCAATCATTTTTTCTCTAAGTTCTTTTACGAAATCAGCTTTTTTAGCTTCAAACATATCTTGAATTTGGTAACCTAATCTCTTACCTGCAATTCCTAAGTGAACTTCAAGGATTTGCCCAATATTCATACGAGATGGAACCCCAAGTGGATTTAAAATAACATCAACTGTAGATCCATCTTCCATATACGGCATATCAACTTCTGGTACGATATTTGAAACAATACCTTTATTACCATGTCGTCCAGCCATTTTATCACCAACTTTTATTTTTCTTTTAGTTGCTACATAAACTTTAACTTGTTTAATTACACCTGATTTTAAAATATCATCATGTTCTAATACAGATAATTTTTCTTCATGTTCTTCTCTTAAATCAGCTTTTTGTTTAATAAAGTATTCTTTAATATTGTTATACTCTTTTTGAGTCTCTTTAGAATATGAAGATACAACTTTTTTCATAGCAAATCTATTTACATTTTCTAAAATTTCTACTGTTAAAGTATCACCTTTTTTATAAGAATCATCACCAATTTCAACAGCTTTATCTAATGGATTTGAAGCTAAAAGTTTATTAATTCTTAAAGTTTCTTCTCTATCAAGCATTAATAGTCTATCATGATGTTCAAGATCTAATTGAGCTTTTTCTTCTTCAAAAGCTTGTTTAGTTCTTTCATCTTTTTCATAACCTTTTTTAGTAAATACTTTTACATCAACAACTGTACCTTCCATAGAAGATCCACAGTACATAGATTTATTAATAACATGTGCAGCTTTTTCACCAAAAATTGCTCTTAATAATCTCTCTTCTGGAGTTGGTTTAATTTCACCTTTTGGTGTAACTTTTCCAACCATAATCATTCCAGGAGTTAAATAAGTTCCAACTTTTACAATACCAGCTTCATCAAGGTGAGTCATAGACTCCTCTTTTACACCAGGAATATCTCTAGTTATCTCTTCATTACCATGTTTAAGTTCTCTTGCTTCTACTTCTTTTTCATAAATATGAACAGATGTAAATGCATCTTCTTTTATTAATTTTTGTGATAAAATAATCGCATCTTCGTAGTTATAACCATTCCAAGGCATAAATGCAACTGTAGCATTAACACCAACTGCAAGCTCACCTTGATCCATAGATGGACCATCTGCAACTACTTGACCAGCTTCAATTTTTTGACCTTGTTTAACAATAGTTCTTTGACCAAATGATGTATTATTATTTGTTCTTACATTTTTAGTAACTAAATAATGATCAATATATGAACCATTTTCATCTTCACCTTTAATATAAACATTTTTAGCATCAGATTTTTCAACAACACCAGATCTCTTAGCTTTAATAGCTTCCCAAGAATCTCTTGCTACAGTTTTTTCAAGTCCTGTACCAACAATTGGAGCATTTGGTTTCAACAATGGAACAGCTTGTCTCATCATATTTGATCCCATAAGTGCTCTGTTGGCATCATCATGTTCTAAGAAAGGAATAAGTGAAGCTGCAACACCCATAACCATTTGTGAAGAGATATCGATAAGATCAACTTTATTAGCTTCTACTAATAAAATCTCTCCATCTTGTCTAGCTTCTGTTAGTTTTTCAACAATTTTCCCATTTTCATCAACTTTTGTTGATCCTGGAGCAATAATTTTACCCTCTTCTTGAGTAGCAGTATAGTATTCAATATCATCAGTAACTACACCATCAATAACTTTTTTATATGGTGCTTCAATAAAACCAAGCTCATTTACTTTTGAAAAGGTTGATAATGTATTAATAAGACCAATATTTTGTCCCTCTGGAGTTTCAACTGGACAAATTCTACCATAGTGAGTTGGGTGAACATCTCTTACTTCAAATCCAGCTCTCTCTTTTACTAAACCACCTTCACCAAGTGCAGATAATCTTCTTTTATGTGTAACTTCAGATAATGGATTTGTTTGATCCATAAATTGAGACAATTGACCAGATGTAAAAAATTCAGTAATTGTTGAAGTTATCATCTTAGAGTTAATTAAATCATGAGGCATTAGATCTTCCATAGTACCACTTAAAGTAGTCATTTTATCTCTAATAGCTTTTTGCATTTTAATTAAACCATTGTGTAACTCATTTGATAATAACTCACCAATAGCTCTAATTCTTCTGTTTCCTAAGTGATCTCTATCATCTATATGACCATGACCAGCTTTTACTTTTACAAGATATTGTACAGTTTTAATTACATCTTCATGAGTTAATACTGTTACATATTCAGGTACATTAACACCAAGTTTATGATTCATTTTCATACGACCAACTTTTGTTAAGTCATATCTTTCTGGGTCAAAGAATAGTTTTCTAACAAACTCTTTTGCAGCTTCTTTAGTTACAGGTTCACCTGGTCTCATAACTTTGTAAATTCTAATAGCAGATAAATCATTTTCATCTTCAATTTGCTCAGTAAGTTTTAATAATTTTAAACTCTCTGCATCAGCTTTAAAAGCGTTAATAATAGAATCATCAACACCATTAGCTAAATCATTTGCGATTTCAAACGAATCAAATCCTAAATCAAGAAGTTTTTTTAATTTTAATTCATCAAGCGTAGTTAATGCATCAAATAATACTTCTCCAGATTCTGGATCATAAATTGATGATGAAGTATGTCTTTCCATTAATAATTCTAATGGGTATTCAACATATTCTAAACCACCTTCAGCTAATGCATTAGCTTTTCTTGTTGTAAGTCTTTTACCTGCAGCAATTACAAGATTTCCTTTATCATCTTTTAGATCAAAGTCAATTCTTCCTGTAAAATCTTCAGGCTTAAATTTCATTAAAAATTTATTATTTTTAATTTTAATATTTACTATTGGGTAGAAAAGTTTAATAATATCTTCTTTAGAGTAACCTAATGCTCTAAACATAATAGTTACTGGTACTTTTCTTCTTTTATTAATTCTTACATATAAAATATCTTTTGCATCATACTCAAAGTATAACCAAGAACCTCTATCAGGTATAATTTGACCTGTATAGATAAGTTTATTTCCTACAGTTGAACTTTCCTCTTCTTTAAAGATAACCCCTGGAGATCTATGAAGTTGATTTACAACAACTCTTTCAACACCATTTACAATAAATGATGTTCTATCTGTCATTAATGGAATTTCTCGAATATATAAAGATTGCTCTTTCATATCCTTTACACCAATTTTTTCTCCAGTTTTTTCATCTAAATCCCATAGAGTTAAACGAACATTCATTCTTAAAGGTAGTGAATAAGTAAGACCTCTTACCATAGATTCTCTAACTGTATATTTTGGTTTACCAACTTCACTATTAATATACTCTAGAGTGATTCTATTTTGAGCATCGTGAATTGGGAAAACAGACTTAAATACTTTTTCTATTCCGGCATTTGATCTATCTTCGTGACCAACCATAAGAAAAGTATCATAACTATTTTGTTGTAATTGTAATAAATTTGGAATTTCAATTTTTTGTGGATTTTTTGAAAAATCAACTCTAAGACGATTACCTGATTTTAAAGAGTTTAACATGTGATGAGCACCTCGTGTTATATTGTTATTTTTTGATTTTTTTTGCGTTTTCATATAAGCGCAAAAAGCACCCTAATCAAAAGGTACCAAATACCTATTGATTAAAGTGCTATTAATAATGGAAGTAAAAGAGTATCTTTTAAAATAAAAGATACTCTATAAAATTACTTAACTTCTACAGTTGCTCCAGCAGCCTCTAGATCAGCTTTTGCAGCTTCTGCATCTTCTTTAGAGATTCCTTCTTTAACAGTAGATGGTAACTCTTCAGCAGCAGATTTTGCTTCTTTTAATCCAAGACCAGTTAATGCTCTAATTGCTTTAATAACATTAATTTTCTTAGCTCCAGCATCAGTAATAACTACATCAAACTCAGTTTTTTCTTCTGCAGCAGCTGCATCACCAGCAACAGCTCCACCAGCAACAACAGTTGGTTGTGCAGATACTCCAAATTTTTCTTCAAATTCTTTCACTAACTCAGAAAGTTCTAATACACTTAAACCTGAGATATATTCTAATACGTCTTCTTTAGAAATTGCCATATTTTTTCCTTTAATTTTTTATTTTAATTTATTTTATATAAACTGCTTACGCAGCTTCTTCTTCTTTTTTTGCTCTAAGATTGTCAAGACCTGTAACGAAATTTCGTGCAGGTGCAGTCCAAACTGAAAGCAACATACCAATAAGTTCATCTCTAGATGGTAATTTAGCGAATTGATTAACTCTGTCAATATCTGCAGCAGTTCCTTCGATAATACCAGCTTTGATTTCAAACTTATCATTTTTAAATTTATCAGCTACTTTACATGCAGAGATTTGATCATCAGACCATAAAAAGATATTAGTATCTTTTAATTCAATCGCTTCAAGTCCAGCATTTTTAATTGCTATACCAGCTAAAGTATTTTTAATTACTCTAACTTTTGTATCATTTTGAGCAGCTATATCTCTTAAAGATTCTAACTCTTTATGAGTAAGACCTTTATAGTTACATACTACAATTGCATTAGATGCTTTGAACTCTTCAGTTAATTCACTAACAATTACATTTTTAGTTTGTTTATTCATTGTTTCTCCTTCCAAAACATCAACCTACACGGGATTTACAAGATTACTCTTACCAGTGGTCTTCAGTTTTAAGATTAATTAAGAAAGCAAATATTTGCTTTCTTATAATTTATTATATTTATTTAATATCTAATAGTTCAATTGGATCTAAAGTCACAGCAGGACTCATAGTTAAACTTACAGCTGCATTAGTAATATATCTACCTTTAGCAGTTGATGGTTTTTGTTTATTGATTGCTGCAAAAATTGTTCTAAGATTTTCTTCAATAGCTGCAGGAGTAAATGAAGCTTTACCAATACCAGCATGAATATTACCTTTTTTATCAACTTTATATGCTACTTGACCACCTTTAGCGTCATTAACAGCCTTAGTTACATCCATAGTTACAGTTCCAACTTTTGGATTTGGCATTAAACCTTTTGGTCCAAGAATTCTACCTAATTTACCAACTAGTCCCATTGTATCTGGAGTAGCAATTAAAACATCAAAGTTAATTTCTCCACCTTGTACCATTTCAACTAAATCATCATTACCAACAATATCTGCACCAGCTGCTTTTGCTTCATCCATTTTAACACCTTTAGCAAAAACTGCAACTCTAACAGTTTTACCAGTACCATTTGGAAGTACAACTGCACCTCTAATCATTTGGTCTGCGTGTCTTGGATCTACATTTAAATTGATTGCAACATCTACAGTTTCATCAAATTTAGCTGATTTTAAATCACATACTAAAGCACAAGCTTCGTTTACTGAATATTTTTTTTCTGCTTCAACTTTTTCTAGTAAAGCTTTAAATCTTTTTGATATTTTTTTTGCCATTATTTTCTCCGCAATTATTATTATTTTTTTGCTACCGCTGCAACCCAGCGGTTAGGTTGAATATAATTATTCTACTTCTATTCCCATACTTCTACATGAACCTTCAACAATTTTTGCTGCTTGTTCTACGTCATTTGTATTTAAATCTTGGATTTTATTATTAACAATTTCCATTACTTGGTCTTTTGTTAATTTTGCAATCTTATTTTTTAAAGCGTTATCACTACCTTTTTTAATTCCAGCAGTTTTCATAATTAACTCACTCATTGGTGGTTGTTTAGTTACAAAAGTAAAACTTTTGTCTTGATAAACTGTAATCTCTACAGGAATTTTAAATCCTGATTTATCTTTTGTTTTTTCATTGAATGCTTTACAGAATTCCATGATGTTTATACCTCTTTGACCTAATGCAGGTCCTACAGGTGGTGAAGGGTTAGCAGCACCAGCAGGTATTTGTAGTTTTAATGTTCCAGCTACTTTTTTTGCCATGTTATTTCCTTTTGTGATTTAATATTCTAATAGATATTAGGCAAAAGTACTAAAAGAAGCTAGTCACTCTTGCCTTATAGCTATTTATAATAAAAAGAGTTAAACTACTCTTTCTACTTGTGTATAAGATATTTCTACTGGAGTATTTCGTCCAAATATCAATACATTTAATTTTAACATTCCAGATGATAAATCAAAATCTTCAACCATACCGTTGAAGTTTGCAAATGGTCCCTCTTTAATTCTTAGCATTTCGCCATCTTCAAATGATATTTTAGGTTTAGCTGCCGCTCTATTATTAACTTTTTCTAAAATCTTTTCAATATCATTTTTTGGTAAAGGTGTAGGTTTCTTAGACTCACCAATAAATCTTCCAACTTTTGGCATAGATTGAATTCTGTGCCATAATGCTGTATCTAAATCAATATTTGCAAAAGCATAAGCTGGATATAAAGGTCTTTCTATAATAGATTTTTTACCTTTTTTAATCTCAATTAAATCTTCTGTTGGAACTAAAACTTCTGCAATAGCGTCATTTTCCATCTCTTTTTTTAATTGTTCTAGAGCTCTTTTTACTGTTAATTCACTTCCTGAGTGAGTTTGAATTGCGTACCATTCATGTGCCATTTATAATCCTTAACTCATAACCGAAGATAAACTTACTGACATAATTGCATCAATAAGTGCCAAAAACAGTGAAATTACTGTTACTACAACAAATACAGAGATATATGCACTACGAATTTGTTCTTTAATAGGAAAAATTACTTTATGTAATTCAGCTTTTGCATTTTTATAATATGTTACTAATTTATTCATTGTATCCCTGTATATTTTAAAAGTGTTTTGAGTTTTAAATTTATCATTATAAACTTAAAACTAAAAACTATTTTTAGTTTTACAACTAATGGCAGGCCAAGAGGGACTCGAACCCACAACACCCGGATTTGGAATCCGGTGCTCTACCATTGGAGCTATTGGCCTACAAACAAATAAAGCTGCAAGGAAATTACCTTGCAGCTTTACTACTAAAATCTAAGATTTAAGTTTTACTTCTTTATGAGTTGTATGTTTTTTTAATCTTGGACTATATTTCTTAACCTCAAATTTCTCAGTATGAGTTTTTGGGTTTTTCATAGTTGTGTAGTTAATGTCTCCACATTCACTACACTTCAATCCAATTTTGATTCTTACACCGTTTGCCATGATATACGACTATTCGATAATTTCTGCAACAACACCAGCACCAACAGTTCTACCACCTTCTCGGATAGCGAACTTAGTACCTTTTTCAAGTGCAATAGGAGCAACTAATTCAACAGTCATCTCAACATTATCACCAGGCATAACCATTTCTGTACCTTCTGGAAGAGTACAAGAACCAGTAACATCTGTAGTTCTTACATAGAACTGTGGTCTATATCCAGAGAAGAATGGAGTATGTCTTCCACCTTCATCTTTAGAAAGAATATATGTTTCACATCTAAATTTAGTATGTGGAGTAATTGTTCCTGGCTTAACTAGAACTTGTCCTCTTTCAACATCTTCTTTTTTAATACCTCTTAATAAGATACCACAGTTATCACCTGCTTCACCTTGGTCCATCTCTTTTCTAAACATTTCAACACCAGTAACAACAGTTTTAACTGTATCACTAATACCAACGATTTCAATCTCTTCACCAACTTTAATAGTACCTTTTTCGATTCTACCAGTTACAACAGTTCCTCTTCCTGAGATAGAGAAAACATCTTCAACAGGCATTAAGAAATCTTGTTCAGTATCTCTTACTGGAGTTGGGATATAAGTATCAACAGCATCCATAAGTTGCATAATTTTTTCTGACCACTCAGAGAAATTACCAGCTTTAGCTTCTTCTAGTGCTTGGAATGCAGATCCAGCGATAATTGGAGTATCATCACCTGGGAAGTCATACTCAGAAAGTAATTCTCTGATTTCCATTTCAACTAGTTCTAACATCTCTTCTTTATCTTCATCATCAAGTTGATCTTCTTTATTCATGAAAACAATAATGTATGGTACACCTACTTGCTTAGAAAGAAGAATATGCTCTCTTGTTTGTGCCATAGGTCCATCAGTTGCAGCAATAACTAAGATTGCTCCATCCATTTGAGCAGCACCAGTAATCATATTTTTTACGTAGTCAGCATGTCCTGGACAGTCAACGTGCGCATAATGTCTTGATTCTGTTTCATACTCAATATGAGAAGTAGCAATAGTAATTCCTCTTTCTCTTTCTTCTGGAGCATTATCGATTTGATCGTAATCCATCATGTCTCCACCCATTTTGTTAGTTAATACCGCAGAAATAGCTGCTGTTAAAGTAGTTTTTCCGTGGTCAACGTGTCCAATTGTTCCAATATTAACGTGCGGTTTGCTTCTGTCAAATTTTTCTTTTGCCATGTGTTTCCTTTTAATTTCTTCAAAAACTCTCGTTTTCGTTTAGATTATGTGAATAAAAATCACTTCTGTAGGTGAGCTTTACTCACACAACATCATATTTTACCTCTAAATGAGATAAATAAAATTTACATAGTAAACTTTATTTATATCACTGGAGCCTACGATAAGACTTGAACTTACGACCTCTTCCTTACCAAGGAAGTACTCTACCCCTGAGCTACGTAGGCAGACAATTCATAATCTTATTTCAATAAAATTAAGCGCATATTATATGATAAAAATAATTAAAGGAAGTTTACATTAAAAATGTATAATAGTAGAGTTAGTAAATTTTCGTTAATAACTCAGCTCCCAGTAATTCATTATCAATAATAAATTAAAATGGAGCGGGAGACCGGACTCGAACCGGCGACAATCTGCTTGGAAGGCAGAAGCTCTAGCCAACTGAGCTACTCCCGCGTCATTTCCGTGGTGGTGAGAGAAGGATTTGAACCTTCGAAGCCGTAGGCGGCGGATTTACAATCCGCAGGATTTGACCACTCTCCAACCTCACCGATAAAATTATTAATCTAAAAATCTGGTCTAGCGCTGGTCTTTTATGACACGCCTAAACACTAAAAAAATTCATTTATAAATAAATGAATGGAGCTGATGAGAGGATTTGAACCACCGACCGCCTCATTACAAGTGAGGTGCTCTACCAACTGAGCTACATCAGCACATAAATTTCCATAAAGTGGTGGCGCGGGGCGGAATCGAACCGTCGACACAAGGATTTTCAGTCCTTTGCTCTACCGACTGAGCTACCGAGCCATCAAATTTTGGACTGAAATTATATACATACTTATATTAAAATATGCTTAATTTAAAACTAAATTTTTAAATTCTTTTCCTCTTAGTGCATATGAACCATATTGATCCAAAGAAGATGCTGCTGGAGAAAGTATTGACACAATATTTTCTTTGTTTTCTTTTTCTATTTTATTTAATATCTTTATTCTACTAACTGCTGTTTTTAAATCAAAACAACTACTACAAGAGATATTATATATTTGAGCTAAATGTTGAAGCTTATTTGTATTAGTTCCTATATTATATATTGATATATCATATTGTTGTAACTGTTCAAACAATGGTTTTAAATCTGCACCCTTATCATCACCACCAAGTATTAGTCTTATTTTTTTATCTTTAAAACCTTTTAATGCCCATATTGTTGCATCTACATTTGTAGCTTTTGAATCATTAACCCAAAGATTACCTTTTTTATCTCTAAACTGTTCCACTTTGTGTTCATCTACTTTAAATTGATTAATTTTATTATAATCAATTTTATCCTCTACTAAAGATGAACATATCAATGCCATTAAACTATCCATTAAAAATGGATCTTTAAATTTTATTTTTGTTGTATCTATATTAAACTGTGTTGCTAAATCAATTGAATCTTTATATGTATAAATTCTTGCATCACTTTTCACATCTTTATATTTATAAGGAATAATAGCTATATCATCTTTATTCATCATGCCAAGAGGCTTTAATTTTGATTGTTCATAATCTTTAAATGTTCCATGCCATGATACATGATCATCACTAATTGGTAACAATACATAAATATTTGGTTTTGCTTTATTTGTATAATGTAATGTAAATGATGAAGTTTCAAGAATCCAATATTTTGCATCAGTTGATAAAGAAGATATAGGTACTCCTATATTACCACCATATACACTTCCATACTCTTGTAAAAGATGTTGAATCATTTGAGTAGTTGTAGTTTTTCCGTTTGTACCACTTATCCATATGCTATATGGCATATCCTTGGCAAATATATCATAATCACTACATATATTTAAACTATTTTTTACCATATTTTTATATGGTGGAATTCCTGGACTTACTACAGTCAACTCTTCACTATCAAAATCATATGTATCAATATCATTATCATCATACATAACTGCATTTATAAATTTATTTTGTAACGCTTTGGCGGTTTGCCCTTTTCCAAGTATTCTCATCTGATTTTTAAACTCAACAATGCAACAAGATTTGCCATAAAAGAAATTATCCAAAATCTTACAATAATTTTATTCTCTTTCCAGCCTTTTTCTTCAAAGTGATGATGAATTGGTGCCATTAAAAATATTCTTTTTTGACGAAGTTTATAACTTCCAACTTGTAAAATTACTGATACTGTTTCTATTACAAATATAAAACCTACCATTACTAAAAGTATCTCACTTTTACCTACAATTGCCATATATGCCATAAACGCTCCAACAGGTAAAGAGCCACTATCTCCCATAAATACTTCTGCAGGATGTGCGTTATACCACAAAAATCCAATCATAGATCCAATCATAGCTGATCCAATAATTGCTAACTCACCTACTCCACTTATACTTGGAAGTAATAAGTATGTACTAAATATTGCATGTCCACTTACATATACAATAGCTGAAAGTGTAAAAAATGCCATAATAGATGGAACTGTTGCTAATCCATCAAGTCCATCTGTTAAATTTACTGCATTTGTAGTTGCAACCATAACCAACATCCAAAATAATAATGCAAAAATACCCATATCAAATAATGGATATTTATAAAAAGGTACATATAAAGTAGTACTATGATTTGCATATAATAAAATTAATCCTATAATTAACCCAGCCGCAAACTGTAAAATTAGTTTCATTTTTGGCGTTAACCCTGCAGAATTTTTATTTGATAAAATTTTTGCCATATCATCTTTAATACCAATTAATGCAAATAAAATTATACTAACTAAACCACCTATTACATAAATATTATTAAGTTTTACACTTAAAAGCGTAGCAATAATTGCAGAAAATATAAAAACTAAACCGCCCATTGTAGGAGTACCTACTTTTGCTTGATGTGAGTCTGGTGCTAATTCATATATAGGTTGTGATGCTTTTTTACTTTTAGCCCAAGCTATAAATTTTGGCATTAAAATCACACTAAGAACAAATGCTATGATAAATGCAAGACCTGCACGAATTGAAATATATTGAAATAAGTTAATTTCTAGATGTCGATAAAACCAATAAAACAAATTTAAACCTCTTTTAGATATAATATTTAGTTAAACTTCGCATTATATTAAAATGTAGATTTTAAAAGGGTTAAATTGAATACAAATAAAACAATATTGATTATTACAGATGGTATTGGTTACAATGAATCATGCCAATACAACGCATTTTGCAATGCAAATAAGCCAACATATGATTATCTTTTTGAAAATGTACCAAATAGTTTAATTCACACTTATGGTGAATATGTAGGATTACCAAATGGTCAAATGGGAAATAGTGAAGTTGGTCATATGTGTATAGGAAGTGGAAGAGTTTTATACCAAGATTTGGTTAAAATTAATAAATCTATACAAGACAATACACTACAAAATAATAAGACTTTACAAACAACACTTGATAACTCAGATGCTATACATCTAATAGGACTGGTAAGTGATGGAGGTGTACACTCTCATATTGATCATATAATAGCATTAGCTAAAATTGCCTCAAGTCAAAATAAAAAAACATATATACATATAATCACAGATGGACGAGACGTCGCACCTGATTGTAGTGCTAAATACATAAAGCAAATTTTAAATATATGTGATGAGCATATTAGCATTGCAACAATAAGTGGACGATACTATGCAATGGATAGAGATAATAACTGGGATAGAATTCAAACTGCATATAATGCAATTGTAGAATCTGATTATAAAACCAATGATGATATATTAACCTATATACAACACAGTTATGAGAATAAAGTATATGATGAATTTATAATTCCAGCTAGTTTTGGTCATTATGATGGTATTAAAAATAATGATGGAGTAATTTTTTGTAATTTTAGAAGTGATAGAATGAGAGAACTTTCAAATGCTATTGCAAATAAAGAATTTAATGAATTTGATAGAAAATTTTTAAATTTAAATATTGCAACAATGACACAATACGATAAAAACTTACCTTTACCAATCATGTTTCCAAAAGATACTCCAACAAATACTTTAGCACAAGTTATAAGTGAATCTGGATTATCTCAATTACACACAGCTGAAACAGAAAAATATGCTCATGTCACATTCTTTTTTAATGGAGGTCTAGAAGAACCTTTTGAAAATGAAACAAGAGTTTTAATTCCTTCTCCAAAAGTTGCAACTTATGATATGCAACCACAAATGAGTGCACCAAAAGTTTCAAAAGCTGTTCAGATAGCTATGGAAGAAAAACATGATTTTATTGTTGTTAATTTTGCAAATGGTGATATGGTAGGACATACTGGTATTTATGATGCAGCAGTAAAAGCAGTTGAAGCAGTTGATTACGAATTAGGAATTATTATAAATAAAGCAAAAGAGTTAAATTATAATATTGTTCTTACAAGTGATCATGGAAACTGTGAAATGATGAAAGATGAAAATGGTAAAACTCTTACTAATCATACTGTTGGAGATGTATTTTGTTTTGTAATTGCGAATGATATCAAAGAGGTAAAAACAGGTGGATTAAATAATATTGCTCCAACTGTACTTAAACTTATGAATTTAGATATTCCAAATGAAATGGATGAACCTTTAATATAAACCATGAGTAAGTTAGAGATAAATAAACTACATATAAAGCATAACCAAAAAGATTTGGTTAATATTAACTTTACGATTAATAATTCAACAGCACTAGTTGGACAAAGTGGTAGTGGAAAATCTTTAACTTTAAAATCAATTTTAAATCTTTTACCACATAACTTAACAAAAATTTTTGATTATAAATGTGATTTTGAACTAAATCCAAATACTATAGGATTTGTACCTCAAAATCCATTTACTTCACTTTCACCTTTAAGTAAAATTAAAAAACAATTTTTTTGTTCACATCAACATAAATTAAAAATGCTTAATCTTGTAGGCTTAGAAGATTGGGTTTTAAATAGATTTCCATCACAATTAAGTGGGGGACAACTTCAAAGAGTAGTTTTAGCAATAGCATTAAGTGGATCTACAAAAATACTTCTACTTGATGAACCAACAACTGCACTTGACAGTAGTAGTAAAGAATTTATTATTACTTTACTTAAAAATATTCAAAAAGAATTTAATCTTTTAATACTATTTGTCACGCATGACTTAGAATCAATAAAAAATCTTTGTGAAGATATTATAATAATAAAAAATGGTATTATAGTTGAAGAAGGTAAAACAATTCAAACTATAAATAATCCCCAACACCCTTATACAAAACAACTTATTGACTCTAGTTTTGTAAATAAAGAATTTAGGAAATAATAGATGATAAAATATATATTTGGAATTTTTACAATTATAGCAATAGTTATTGTTGTATGGTTAATGGAGCTTTATTCTCAAATACGATTTGATATAGATAAAGTAGTGAACTATAATCCAAAACAAACTACACAAATATTTGATGCAAATGGAGAACTTGTTGCAAATATATTTGATAATCACCATAGACTTTACGCTAAATATGATGAGATCCCTTCAAGAGTAATTGAATCACTTGTAGCTATTGAAGATACACAGTTTTTTGAACACTCAGGAGTTAATGTAGATGCAATAGGTAGAGCAATACTAAAAGATATTAAAGCTGGTTCATTAGTTGAGGGAGCAAGTACTTTAACTCAACAACTTATAAAAACTATGGTTTTAAGCAGAGAGAAAAAGCTTATTAGAAAAGTAAAAGAAGCTATGCTTTCAATAAAACTTGAATCAACGCTAACAAAAGAGGAGATTCTTGAAAGATATCTAAATCAAGTTTATTTTGGACACAGATACTATGGAATTAAAACTGCAAGTTTAGGCTATTTTAGAAAAGAGTTAAATCAGCTAAATATAAAAGAGATAGCTATGCTTGTTGGTCTTCCTAAAGCTCCTAGTTTTTATGATCCTACTAAAAATCTTGAGCATTCCCTTGCAAGAGGTAATCAAGTAATAAGAAGACTTAAAAAATTAGGTTGGATAAACTCTGTAGAATACAAATATGCAATAGACTATATTCCAAAAGTATATAATGATACACTTAGTATGAATAAAGCTCCATATATTACTGATGAAGTTATAAGAAGATTGACTCCTAAATTTCCTGATTTAAAAACTGCAGGATATAAGATATATCTTACTATTGATTTAGCTACACAAGAACTTGCAAGAAAATCTTTAAAATTTGGATATGACAGAATAAAAAGTCATGATAAAAATAAAGATAATGAAAAAAGTTGGAGTAAGACTTTAAATGGTGCATTAATTTCTATTGAGAATTCTACAGGGAGGATATTAGCTCTTGTAGGTGGTGTTGATTATAAAAAATCTTCTTATAATAGAGCAACTCAAACAAAAAGACAACCAGGAAGTGCAGTTAAACCATTTTTATATCAAATAGCATTAAATCTTGGATACAATCCAGAATCTACACTTACTGATATAAGTAGAACATATGAATATAGAGATGCGAATAACAAAAAGAAAAAGTGGCAACCAAAAAATTATGAAAGAAATGTAACAGGCCTTGTTCCGTTTAAAGATGCACTTGTTCACTCTAAAAATCTTGCAACTGTAAATCTTGTATCTGATATAGGAATTGATGTAATCTATGATAAACTAACTGAAATAGGATTTAAAGATATAGCAAAAGATCTTTCAATCACACTTGGAAGCTTTTCTATATCACCATTGGATATGAGTCAAATGTATAGTACGCTTTCAAATGGGGGTAAACAAGTAAAACCATACCTAATTGAAAAAATCACAAATTTTCATGACCAAACTATTAGCTATAGTAAAACTGAACCAAAAGAGATTATGCAACCTGAACAAGTATTTTTAATGACCGATATACTAAAACAAGTTGTTAAAAGAGGGACAGGTAGACGAGCTCAAGTTCCAGGAATTCAAGTTGCAGGAAAAACTGGAACTACAAATAAATATGTAGATGCATGGTTTTGTGGATATACTCCAAGTATTGAAACAATAGTTTGGTTTGGAAATGATGATAATACACCTATGTATAGAAGTGAAACTGGTGGGGGATCAGCGGCACCTGTATTCTCAAATTTTGTAAAAAACTATTTAGAACTTCATCCAGAAATTCAAAGAGAATTTACAAAGCCAAAAGGTGTAAAAGAGGGTGTATTTAAAGGTCAAAAAGCATACTATACCGATATATCCCCTCTTCCTGAAGTTGTAGAAGAGATAGAAAATCTTCAAGATGAAGAACAAATTATATTTTAATATATAATTTTATTTATACTAAAAAAGCCCAAGGAATAAATCCTTGGGCTTTTTAATTTAGTTGTTATAATCTTATTAACAAGAATAAGTTGTTTTAAATTCAAAAGCAGTTGGTCTTGCTTCATCTGGCCAAACTTGTCTTTCAAATTGATAATGTTGATAAGTATCAATCATATCTGCAGTGAATACTGGTTGTAAGAAATCATTATCGGCAATTAAACCTTCTAATGCTTCTCTTAAAGTAGCAGGCATTTGAGGAATATTTTTCTCTCTAATTTCATCAAGAGTTAATTCAAATAAATCTTCATCCATTGGTCCAACAGGCTCTAATTTATTTTTAATACCATCAATTCCAGCCATCATAAGCGCTGCAAATGCTAAGTATGGATTAGCTGTAGAATCTGGAAATCTCATTTCTAATCTAGTAGCAGGTGCACCTGCACCATAAGGTACTCTACATGCAGCAGATCTATTTTGAGAAGAATAAGTTAGAATATTTGGAGCTTCATATCCTGGGATTAATCTTTTATATGAGTTTGTAGAAGCATTTGTAAATGCAGCAATAGCTGCAGCATGTTTAAATATTCCACCAGCATAATGTCTTGCTGCATCAGATAAGTTACCGTACTCACCCTCTTTGTAAAATGTATTTACCCCATCTTTCCAGATTGATTGGTGTACATGCATACCATTTCCATTATCACCCAAAATAGGTTTTGGCATAAATGTTGCAGTTTTACCATTTAAATGAGCAACCATTTTAACAACATATTTTAGTTTTTGTACATTATCTGCAGCTTCTACTAATGTGTTATAAACTATACCAATTTCATGTTGACCTTGTGCAACTTCATGATGTCCTAAAACAACTTCAAGACCTACTTGCTCTAATACAAGCATAATTTCAGCTCTTAAATCAACACCTTTATCAACAGGAGCAACTGGGAAATATCCACCTTTTGTTCCAGAAATATGAGACATATTTCCACCTTCCATATCTTTAGAAAGGTTCCATTCTCCATCTTCAGTATCTACACTATAATAAGCTTCATTTGCACTATCATTTACTTTTACATCTTCAAAAATAAAAAATTCATTTTCTGGACCAAAATAGGCTACATCTCCAATATTTGCTTCAGCTAAGTACTCTAAAGATTTAGCTGCAATTGATCTTGGACATTTTGCATATAATTCATTTTTATAAATATCATATACATTACAAATAACAATAATTGTACTATCAGCAGTAAATGGATCTAAAAATGCAGATTCTACATCTGGCTTTAAAATCATATCAGATTTATTAATTGGTTGCCATGCATCAATACTTGAACCATCAAAAGGCATACCATTATCTAATTGACTTTGCGTTACTGCACTCATTCTATATGATATATGATGCCATGCACCTTTAATATCTGTAAATCTAAAATCTACAAATTCTACTTCATTTTCTTGACAATATGAAAAAAACTCTTCAACATTATTAACAAATTTACCCATTTTTTCTCCTTGGAAATTTTTAAATTTAACTATTGTATCGTATTTAGATTGAAAGATGAATACAATAAGTGTTTAAAAAATATACAATTTAGAAGATGTTTAAATTTGTACCATTTGTAGTTGTCTATCTTTATAAATAGCACAAGATGAGTATCCAATCTGTTTTGCTAATAATAGTGCTTGTTCATATCCAAATCCAACTTGCTCTACACTATGAGCATCTGATCCAAAAGTTATAGGTATATCCAATTTATATGCTTGTTCTAATAAAATTTTTGATGGATAAACTTCCCCTATTGGCTTTCTTAAACCTGCAGTATTTATTTCCAAAGCCATTCCAGAATCTTTTATATCTTTCATACATTGAGTTGAGAACTCTTTTATATCTTTAGTTGGTAAAAATTTAAATACTTTAATTAAATCCAAATGTCCAACAATATCAAAATATCCTGTTTTTACCATATCACTTACAGTTGAAAAATACTCTTCCCATATTTTATCAATATTCTTTTTTTCATATATTTTTAAAAATGCTGGATTATCAAAACCCCAATCATCTAGAAAATGTACTGAGCCAATTAAATAATCAACTTTTGCATCTAAAATACTTTTTTCTATAAACTTTGGATCTCTCATATAATCAACTTCATATCCAAGTCTTATATCTATTTGATCTTTATATTTTTCTTTTAAAGCTAAAACATCAGATTCATATTTTGATTTTTGTTTTAAACTCATTCTATATTCTGGTTCAAAATCCATTGGTGCATGATCAGAAAATCCATAAATATCAATACCTAACTCTATAGCCCTTCGTACATATTGTTCCATAGATCCTGTAGCATGATTACACAATATTGTGTGATTGTGAAGATCTACTCTCAAGTTAATACTACCTTATTTCTTCCTGTTTCTTTTGCTTCATAAAGATTTTCATCTGCACTTTTTATCATCTGATCAAAACTATTAAATAGTTGCATTGTTGCTCCTATTGATACAGTATATTTAAGACTTAATCTTGGAGTTACCTCAATAATATTATTTTCAAAATCTTCTCTTATATGTTCTAATTTTGATATTACTTCATCCTGATCATATCCATTTAAAACAATACAAAATTCTTCTCCACCTAATCTTGCTACAAGCGAACCTTCATTTACATTTAATCGCAATATTTTTGCAACCTCTTTAATAGCAATATCACCAATATCGTGTCCATAAGTATCATTTACATTTTTAAATTTGTCAATATCTATTATTGCAACACATAATGGTAATTTCTTTGCTTTAGCTCTATTATATATTTCTTGAACTACATCAAATAGATATCTTCTATTAAACATACCTGTTAAAAAATCTTTATTTGCTTTATCTTGAGTTGACTCAAAAAGTTCTAATACCTCAAGAGTATTACTAAGTCTTGCATAGAACTCTTCAGTAGTAAACCCTTTATATAAGAAATCATTTGCACCAAATTTTAAGAATTTTGAAGGTATCTTTTTATTTTCAGATCCTGAAGTTACAATAATACTTAATTTATCTTTTTTGTAAATCTTTCTAATATTTCTCGTTAATTCAAGTCCATCCATATTTGGCATATTATAATCTGTAAATACTATTTTTATATCTGGATTTTCTTCTAATACTTTCAATGCTTCTAAACCATCATATGCACTAAAACAACTTAACTGAAAACGCTCCAAAAGATCTTTAGTTTGAGCAAGAAAAACTTTTGAATCATCTACAACTAATACTTTCATTCCCTGATTTCTTACTATTCTTTTTAATAATTCAAGTATATAATTAATTGCAAATCCACCATCTTTTAAAACATAATCTATAATATTCTTATCTCTAAAAATATCTTCATTTGATTCTATTTCTGTTCCAGTTAATACAATTGTTGGAATATTAAATTTTGTGACAAAATCAACAACTTCGCCATTTGGTGCATCTGGAAGATTTAAATCTAAAAGTGCTGCTGAGAATTTACCTCTATATTTAAGCAAAACATCTGCACACTCTTTTTTACTATGTGCAACAACAGCATGATATCCTAACTCTTCATTAATTAAAATTTTTAACGAATTTGTTATAGTTTTACTATCATCAACTATTAAAATAAAATCCATTATGCTAAAACCCCAGCACCATTGATTTTTGTACTTCTATCAAATGCGTACTCTCTTTTATTATTAATTAAATCATACTTCCAAATAGGAGCAGAAGCCTTAAAATCTTCTACAAACTCATCAATCATCTCTAAAGCTACTCTTCTTTTTGGTGAACAAACTGCAGCAATATATGAAGATGTATGATTTGGTACATCTCCAATAGAATGTGCCATAAGAACTACAGCATTTTTGACATTTGCTTTTTGCTGCCAGGCATCAAACCATGAAGTTAATATTGGTTCATAAATATCAAAGCTTAGTCCATCAATATTATCTTCATCCCTTACAACACCTACAAAAGTAATAATTGCGCCATAATTACTATTTTTAAATTGATTGTACCACTCATTTGTGATTTTTTCTACTTCTAAACTACCTTGGTATAATTGTACTTTTGGTTTTTTCATCATAATCAGCCACCACAAACTGGTGGTAATAAAGATATCTTATCACCATCACTAAGTGAAATATCTTTTGAATTTACTAATTTATCATTAATTGCTACAGCACAATTTTCTAGCCATGAAGATATCTGTTTATCATCTTTTAAAATATCACTTAATTGACTTAAATTTTCTATATCCAAATTCATTGGATTTTTACCTATAGGTCCTAAAAATTCTACTGTAACCATTTTAACCCTTTTTTTACAACTAATTGGATATTATACCACAAATAATTTAAGGAAATGTTATTAATGATCTTTGCAAAAATAGATTTTATCAATTTATTACCATTTTACATATTTATTAAAAAAAATATAAAATCATCTCAAATAAAAGCGATAATCAACTACAAAAAATCATACCCTTCAAAAATAAATAAACAATATCAAAAAAGACAAATTGATGCTGCTTTTATCTCTTCAATCATTTCTAAAAATTGCGATTGTTTAGATATTGGAATTGTTGCTAAAAATGAAGTTTTATCTGTTCTTAGTATTAAAGGTAATTATGAAAAAGATTTCCAATCTCAAACATCTAATGCACTTGCAAAAATTTTAAATCTTCAAGGTAGAGTTATTATTGGAGATAAAGCATTAGAATATTACTACAATACTAAACATACAAATGATGATTTTATAGATTTAGCCAAACAATGGCAAAATAAATATAATTTACCTTTTGTTTTTGCAAGATTATGTACTCATAAACATCATAAATATCTTCGTAAATTATCAAAAGAATTTTTACGTCAAAATGTAAAGATTCCACAATATATACTAAAACAATATGCACTAAGAAGTAATTTAACACCAAAACAAATTATAAACTATATAGATAAAATAAGTTACGATATAGGATATAAAGAGAAAAGAAGTTTAAAAAAGTTTTTACAACTAACAAAGGATATAAAATAGATATTTTTCAATCAATCATTTTAGGTATAATAGAAGGTTTCACAGAATTTTTACCAATCTCTTCAACAGGACATTTAATAGTTGCAAGTGAATATTTGGGAATAGATCAAAATAATATTACCAAAGCATATGAAGTAATTATACAATTTGCTGCAATTTTAGCTGTAGTGTTATGTTATAGCGATAAATTTACAATCAAAAAAATAGATCTTTGGACAAAACTTACACTTGCATTTTTACCCATTGGTGCAATTGGATATATGTTTGCACCTTATATAAAAGCAATGTTTTCAATACAAATTGTTGCTATTATGTTTATAGTAGGAGGAGTTGTATTTTTAATTGCAGAAAAATATTATGATGAATCAAAACATAGTGTTAATGATGTTGAAAAAGTTTCATATAAACAAGCTTTTTATATAGGTTTGGCTCAAGTTTTTGCTCTTATTCCAGGTACAAGCAGAGCTGGAAGTAGTATTATTGGAGCTATGTTTGTAGGGTTAAATAGAAAAGCTAGTGCTGAGTTTAGTTTTTTACTTGCTTTTCCTGTAATGTGTGCTACAACTGGATATGATCTATTAAAACACTATAAAGAGTTTAGTGATGCAAATCTACTAGTTTTAGGAGTTGGATTTGTTGTTGCTTTTATTGTTGCTTTTATTACAATAAAACTATTTTTAAAGTTTTTAGAAAATTTTACTTTTGTAGCATTTGGGATATATAGAATTATATTTGGTATTTTACTATTAATACTTATATAAAACTATAGTGTATTAAAATCAACGGTAACCTCATCTAGTTGTTCTGTTTTTAGATTTTCTTGTACATATTTAATATGTAAGTTATTTTTTACTATAAATTTTAATAATTTTCTATCAATTTCATTATTGATAGCTTTTTCATATAAAATATGCATAGCTTTATTTAAAGTATTTGCTTGCTTATATGGCCTATCATCTGCTAAAATCGCTTCAAATACATCAGCTATTGCTAATATTCTACCTTCCAAACTTATTTGATCTCCAGATAAATTTTTAGGATATCCTCCACCGCATATTTTTTCATGATGAACTCCAGCTATTTGTGGAACTTTTTTCATCTTTTTTGGAAAAGGTAAAGTCTCTAACATATCAATACTTACTTGTGCATGTTGATTTATAATATCTCTTTCTGCATCATTTAAAGTACCAGATATAATAGATAAATTATATATCTCATCATCACTTAATAAGTTTTGTTTTTCTCCATTTACTATAAGTGTTTTAGTTGCTATATTTTTAATACGATATAAATCATTGTTAGTTAAAGTATCAATACCTAAATTAATATTTTTAATAAAATCTAAATCAGCATTTAAATTACTTAAGATATTATCATATTGTGTTTTATCTATTTGTTCTTTCATATATTGTATCTCTAAATCACGTTTATATATTTCAAATCTTGTCACAATTAAATCAAATCTATCAAATACTGTTTGTAATTTTTTTGTTTTATCTATAATATATTCAGGAGTTGTAATTTTACCAATATCATGCATCCAAGCTGCCATATTTAATTGTTTTATTTCATCTTTTGAAAAAGAAATATTTTTATAACAATATTGTTTGTCATTATTAATTGCATTTGCAATAAGTGAACTTATTTTTGCTACATTTCTAATATGTCCACTTGTATGCTTAGATTTTTTTTCAATAGCTGTTGCAATTGATCTCATATATGCATCCAAAAAGTTTTCCATATCTTCTATTAATTTTGTATTAGTAATAGTAACAGCAATTTGAGAAGCCATTGATAATATTAAATCTTCATCTTCAGATGAAAACTCTATTACATTACCTTTCTCATCTAATTTATTAATTAGTTGTAGAACTCCTATAACATCATTTTCATGATTTATCATAGGAACAAGAAGCATTGATTTGGTTTTATATCCAGTAGCATCATCAAAACTTTTAGGGCCATTGTATCGTTGCCATACCCCTTTATATACATCATCAATATTAAACAGATGATTTTCTATTGCACATAGTGCGGCAATATTTGTATTATTTACACTTCCATCTTCATTATATAAAGGTAATCTTTCCCAATTTATATTTTCACTATCCCCACCCATACTTAATTCTAATGAGGTATTTTGAACAATAGCAAATTGTAAGTATTTTTTATCTTCACTCATAAGATAAATTGTACCAGCATCTGTACGGCAAAGCTGTTTTGCACCATTTACAATTTTTTGCATTAATTTATTAATATTTTTTTCACCAGTAAGTGAGGTACCTATTTCATTTAATTTCTGAATTTGACGTTTTTTTGAATGAATATTATGAAAAACTACAGACTTAGATATATCAATAATATCTTCACTTTGCATTATTGTTCCCTCATTTAAAAGAACTCCATATTGCTCTAATTCTTTTCTAATCTCATTCATATAATATGGTTTTAAATGATTAACCATAATTTTTACATCATTTCTTTTTAATTTTCTAAGTTCTTGTGCTAGTAATTTAGGAGTAAGATGTTTACTATCATATGCTAATTGTTCAAATTTAGAAGGAAATGAAACATCAACCATTACAACTTTAATACTTTGGTTTTCATTTACCTCTTTCCAAATTGTATCACAACAGTATGTATCAGAAGTTAAAAGTGCAGATTCATTTTTTTTTGTTATAACATATCCACAACTAGAAGTTGTATGATTATTTTTAATCACTTTTAAAGAACAATCTTTTAATTTAATAGTTTGGCTAATACAAATTTCATGAAATGTTATAGCAAATTGATCACAACTTTCAAGTTTTATTTGTGAAAAATCTGGCCATATTTCCCAGTTGAATATATATTTTTTTATATCTGCAATAGTCCCTTTTGTTCCATATACATTTAATGTTTGAGTTCTTGATTCAAAAAAAGAATCTATAAAAAATGGTAAATCTGCTATGTGGTCAAGATGAGAATGTGTTATAAAAATATGATTAATAAGTTGGGCCTCATCACCCAAACTATATAATATATTTCCGGCATCTATAATGACCTCAGGTGTAACTTGAATACAAGACTGATCTAAATCAATACTTCTACTTCCACTTGCACCCAATATTCTTATTGTATTTTTCATTTTTCCTCAAATATTAATTAGTATTGCTTAATTGTATCCATTTTTGCTATAATTATTTATTAGAAGTAATTAAAGGTTATTATGCAACAAGCACTTATTAAATTTCTTATTTATCTTTTTGGTTCATTATTTATCACATCTTTATTATCTGTTTTGTATATATATATCCCAAATAAAATTAATTCATTTGATAATAACATAAGGGATTTATACTTTATTGCTAGAGGAGAATTACCTAAAAGTAATAACGTTGTAATAATTGATATTGATGAAAGAGCATTAAGTAGATTTGGTCAATGGCCATGGAGTAGAAATTTAGTTGCAAAATTAGTAAATAATATTAATGATGCACAAGCTGTTATCATCGGATTTGATATTATTTTTGCAGAAAAAGACAAAACTTCTCCCAGTCAAGTTATAAAAAATATTAAAATAGATACACAAAATATGCACATAGCAAATTATGATAAAATATTTGCAAATACCTTACAAAATACTGCATCAATATTAGGCTACCAATTTCAACTAACAAATACACAATTTGTAAGAGATAATCTCCCAAATATACCTGCAATTTTTATTCAAAAAAATAAAACACCAACAAATAATATGATAACTAAAGCATATGGAACTATTTTAAATATTCCTCTATTACAAAATAGTGGTTATTCCAGTGGATTTGTAAATAATATTCCAGATATATCAGGAGTTACAAGAAGTGTTCCTTTAGTTATTCAATTAAATGATCAATTATTCCCCTCTTTAGCATTAGAGATTGTTAGAAATATTATAGGAACAAATAAAGTTATTATAAATTATGATCAAAATGGTGTTCAAGATATAACTCTTGATAAACTTACCATACCAACAGATAGCTATGGGAGATTATTAATAAACTATCGAGGATATGAGAAACATTTTCAATATATTTCAGCATATGATATTTTAAATAATACTTTTGATAAAAATTTACTTGATGGTAAAATTGTTCTTATTGGTACTACTGCTGCTGGATTATATAATCTAAGAGCAACACCATTTGAGTCTATATTTCCTGGAGTTGAGATACATGCTAATGCTATAGATAATATGTTACTTGAGGATTTTATATCTATACCATCTTGGATACATGCTGCAAATTTACTACATATATTTATAGTATCCATAATAATTTTATTATTAGTTGGTTTTTCTATTTGGTATATTTATTTACCACTTATATTTTTGTTGATAGCTCAAGATATATATTTTACAAACCAAAGAAAAAGATATAACTGTATTTTTTAGTGATATTAGAGATTTTACAACCATTTCAGAACAATTTAAAAATCCTGCTCCATTAGTTACATATTTAAATAACTATATCAATCCTATGAGTGATAGTATTATAAAATATCAAGGAACTATTGATAAATATATTGGTGATTCTATTATGGCATACTGGAATGCACCTCCAGATACTCCTGATCATTGTACAAAAGCAGTTGATACTGCAATTGAATGAATTTAATGAATATAAGGAATTTAACTTTATATAAGCCTCTTTATATTGACCTTGATTTATTAAAGACGAGGCTTTTTTATTAATATCACTTATACTTTGTGCAAATAAAATCGATGCTGAAAATATTAAAAAAAAG
>Ga0256837_1000263_pt1 | contig 46730 bp, 43 predicted proteins | sample 4562384metaG_FD_185976 | JGI IMG/M metagenome (GOLD analysis project Ga0256837, IMG submission 185976) | Hydrothermal vent microbial communities from Guaymas Basin, Mexico - 4561-384 | ecosystem: Environmental > Aquatic > Marine > Hydrothermal vents | place: Mexico: Guaymas Basin | collected... | reverse complement strand
GAGAGAGGGAAACGCCTGGTCCCATTCCGAACCCAGAAGCTAAGCCTCTCATCGCTGATAATACTTATCCTTTCAGGATTGGAAATGTAAGTCGCTGCCTAGTTGATCAGTTCTTTTTATTTAATCCATTTTTTATTTAATCAACTTAATTTGTATCCTTTTTAACTTTTTCTTATTTTAGCAACTCTTTATCTAATAGTGATTTTTTATTCTTATTGTTTTTCACTTATACTCTCATATTGTTTATAATATGCTATCATTTTATATAATTGTTTAGGAAAATAACAGATGAAAAATTATATAAAACGACAGATACAAGAATCTTATGAAACAAAACAGTTACTATTTAATAATGATAAGCTTATTGAAAATATAAATTATTTAGCTCAACTCTCTGTTGAGTTATATAAAAATGGTAATAAAATTATTTTAGCTGGAAATGGTGGTAGTGCTTCTGATTCTCAACACATTGCTGCTGAATTGGTTGGGCGTTATGGTTTTGATAGACCATCACTTCCAGCATTGTCCCTTACAACAGATACTTCTAATCTGACAGCGATTGGTAATGATTATGGTTTTGATAAAATATTTTCTAGACAAATTTATAGTATGGGACAATCTGGAGATATATTTATTGCTATATCAACATCTGGAAATTCTAAAAATTTAATAGATGCTATGGAAGTAGCAAAATCTAAAAAAATATTTTGTGTTGCTTTAGTTGGTAAAGATGGTGGAAAGATGGCTAAAATTTCAGATTTATCTATAATAGCACCATCAGATTCAACTCCCCGTATTCAAGAATCGCATATACTTATTGGTCATATTTTATGTGATATTATAGAAAAAGAGATATTTAGTGATGGTGTTTCATAGTTTATGAAAAAAGCTCTTTTTTTAGATCGTGATGGTGTTATAAATATAGAAAAAAACTATCTATATAAAATTTCAGATTTTGAATTTATAGATGGTATTTTTGATCTATGTAACTATTATCAAAAACTTGGCTATATAATAATTGTTATAACAAATCAATCTGGTATAGCTAGAGGTTATTATGATATAAATGATTTTAATATATTAAGTTCTTGGATGATTAAACAATTTGCCCAAAATGGGATTAAGATCTCAAAGGTTTATTTTTGTCCTCATCATCCAGATATATCAGGTGAATGTGATTGTAGAAAACCAAAGGCTGGTATGATTTTAGAAGCACAAAAAGAGTTTGATATAGATCTTAAAAATTCAGTTTTAGTTGGTGATTCACAAAGAGATATAGAAGCTGGTATATTGGCTGGTATAGAAAAAAACTACCTATTTAATAGTTTAGAAAATATATATGAATCAAATGCTACAAAAATTGTTTCAAAACTACAAATGTGTAGTTTAACCGGAAAAAATATAATGGAAAAATAATGTTAATACTAAATAGTGGTGGAACTTTTAATAAAAGATATAATAAGATAACTGGTGAACTAGATGTACCTTTTGATAATTTAGCGATAGAGGCTATACTTAAAAATTACAACGACAGCTATGATATAGCAGGTGTTGTTTATAAAGATAGCTTAGAGATTGATATCAATGATAGAAAAATGTTAACAAATATAATTTTAGAATCTAAAGATGATACTTTTATAGTTATTCACGGTACAGATACGATAGATGAAACAGCTGAATTTTTTGATGCGATACTAGAAGATAGAAAAATTATTTTAGTTGGTTCCATGAATCCTTTTGAGATAGATAAGGTCGAAGCTAGTTTTAATCTAGGTATTGCGATAGGTTTTGCTAACTCAGATAGTAAAAATGGTGTATATATCTGTATGAGTGGTTATGTTAAACTGTGGAATCAGCTTAGAAAAAATAGATCAATAGGGAAGTTTGAAATTGTCGAATAAGATAACTTGTACACATTGCCATTTAGAGTTTCATCAAGATGTTATGATAAAAGATGGTGAACATTATTTTTGTTGTAATGGTTGTCAAGGTGTTTATCATCTTTTAAGTGATGAGGGTCTTGATAGTTTTTATGATAAGTTAGGTAGCAACACTTTAACTGCTCCAACTGGGCAATATGAAGATTCTAGTAATTTTAATTCACCAGCTTTTTATGATAAATTTGTAACAGTTGATGAAGATGGTTTTAGTCATGTATCTTTGATTATAGAGGGAATCCACTGTTCAGCTTGTGTTTGGTTAAATGAAAAAGCTTTACATAAGATGGATGGAATCATTGAAGCTAGTATTAATTTTACAAACAATAAAGCAGTTATAACTTGGGCAGATAGTGTTGTTAAATTATCTCAGATTATAGATATGATTCGTGCTATTGGTTATAATGCTTTTCCTTATGATGCTTCTATTCAAGAAACACATGCTAATAAGGAGAGAAAAGATTATTATCTAAGGATGTCGGTAGCTATTTTTGCTACTATGAATGTTATGTGGATAGCTGTTGCTCAGTATGCTGGATATTTCACTGGTATGACACAAGATATGAAAACAATCTTAAATATAGCGGAGGGGACATTAGCTACACCTGTACTATTTTATAGTGGTTGGATATTTTTTAGGGGTGCTTACTACGGTATAAAAACAAAAGTTATAAATATGGATATTTTAGTAGCAACTGGTGCTTCTTTAACATATTTGTATTCTATATATATTACATTAATTGAGGATGGAGAAGCTTATTTCGATTCTGTTACAATGATAATAACATTTGTTTTAGTTGGTAAATTTTTAGAGGTACTTAGTAAAAAAAGTGCTGCTGATGCTCTTGATCTTATTGGTAAAAATATCCCATCCGAGGTAAATGTAGTTAAAGATGAAAAGATAGTATCTTGTAAATTAGCAGATGTAAATGTTGGTGATATTATTGTTATCTCTAGTGGTGAAAAAGTTTTATTTGATGGTGAAATAACAACTGGTAATGGAACATTTGATGAATCTAGTTTAACTGGAGAGAGTGAACCTATATATAGAACTATTGGTGATAGTGTTGTTAGTGGAACTTTATCGATAGATGCTGATATACATTATAAAGCAAATAAAGATTTTGAACACTCTACATTATCAAATTTAGTTTCATTACTAGAAACAGCAATAATTAAAAAACCTAAAATAGAGCAGATGGCAAATAAACTCTCAGAATATTTTTCATCAACTATTTTAGCATTATCTTTTATAACATTTTTAGCTTGGTATCTTTTTGGTAATAGTTTTGAGGTCTCTTTAATGGTTGGTATCTCTGTTATTGTTATCGCTTGTCCATGTGCTTTAGCTCTTGCTACACCAGTTGCTACTTTAGTTGGTTTGAGTCTTGGAGCAAAAAGGGGTATCCTTTTTAAAGAGGCGGCTCAGTTAGAGATTATGGCAAAAGTAGATACTTTAGTATTAGATAAAACTGGTACTATTACTGTTGGAAAGCCTGAAGTCGTAAATGAGACTATTCTTCACAGTTTTGATAAAAATATTTTATACTCATTAGTAAAATCATCTAACCACCCCGTTGCTAGAGGTGTTGTTGAATTTCTAAAACTTGATGAAAGTATTGATGAATATATCTTAGATGAGTATAATCAGATTCCAGCATCTGGAATCTCAGCAATATATAATGGTTCTAAAGTTTTAGGTGGAAATAAAAAATTGATTTTAGATAATGGCTTGAGTATAGATTATGAAAGTGATAATACACTTTTTTATTTCAGTATAGATAATAGTGTTGTAGCTATTTATGAGCTTCGTGATAATATTAAAAAGAATGCTAAAAAGTTAGTTGATAATTTATCTAAAAGAGGTGTTTGTGTTGTCATATTAACTGGTGATAATGATAAAACAGCACAGAGGGTAGCTAAAGAGGTTGGTATAGATCAGTTTATGAGTGAACAAACACCAGAAGATAAATCAAACTATATAGAGAGATTACATTCTGAGGATAAAACTGTTGTTATGGTTGGTGATGGGATAAATGATATTTTAGCATTAGCACAGGCAGATATTGGGATAGTTATGGGTAGTGGAAGTGATATAGCTGTTGATGTTAGTGATGTTATTTTACTAGATGATTCTTTAACATCATTAGAGGATGCTTTTAAAATCTCTCGCACAACTTTTGGGCTTATAAAACAAAATCTAGGTATCTCATTGGTTTATAATGCTATAACGATACCTCTTGCTATGGCTGGATTTATTATACCTTTGGTTGCTGCTATCTCTATGAGTGTTAGCTCACTGTTGGTTGTTGGTAACTCTATGAGAATTAGATATAAATGGGATAAAAACTAGGAGAGATATTGTGGATAATTGGGTTATAGGTATGATGTTAAGTGCTTCTATATTTTTAGGAGCTGTTGCTTTAGTTGCTTTTCTTTGGGCTATTAAAAATGGTCAGTTTGATGATCAAGAGAAGTTTCTAAATGGTGCTAAGTTTGATGGTGTAGATGAGTTAAATGATGCTGTAAATCAAGAGAAAAAAAGGGAAGAGTTAAAGAAAAATTATAAACCTGAATAGTTTAACAGGTACTGAATTGCCAAATGGCAATTCAGAGGTTATTATTTACCTACAGTTTGAGAAAATGCGTCTAAATCAGCATCAGAATATTTATTCACTTGACCTTTCATAATACCTTTCATTGGTCCACCATAACTACCATCTTTATAACCTTTAAGAGCAGTAGCGATATCAGCGTGACTCATATCAGAAACAACTTTAGATTTACCAAGAGCATGTTTACTAAAATCAGCACCGTGACACCCTTTACAAGCACCAGCATTTACTGCTGCCATAGAAGTTGTAGCCATTGCTAAAGTAGCAATTGAAGCGATTACAATTTTTTTCATATTATTTTCCTTAGATAAAATTTCATAATGATTATAGTAGCTTGATTCTTAAATACCTATTAATGAATTAAAAGGTATCATTTTATTAAATTTATTTATTAAAAAGTGGGACTATGAGATACATTAATGAAGAGTTAACAGATAAAACTATTTTAATTACAGGTGGAGCAGGTTTTATTGGCTCAAATTTAGCTTTTTATTTTCAAGAAAATCATCCAGATTCTAAAGTTGTAGTGGTTGATTGTTTTAGAAGTGGTGAAACTTTGTCAAATGGTAATTTAAAAAGTTTTGGTCATTTTAAAAATCTTATCGGCTTTCGTGGTGAAATTATTAGTGGAGATATTAATGATAAAGATTTACTTTTAAATTTGAAACAAAATTATAAATTTGATTATATTTTTCATGAGGCTGCTATATCTGATACAACAGCACAAGAACAAGATTTAATGATTAAAACAAATGTAAATGCTTATAAAGATCTACTTGATTTGGCTGTGGCTCATGGAGCAAATATGATATATGCTTCATCAGCAGCAACTTATGGTGATGCTAAATCTCCACAAAAAGTTGGTAGAGAATCTCCTCAAAATGTTTACGGTTTTTCTAAATTAAGTATGGATAATTTAAGTCGTGAATATATGAAAAAAGAAGATATTTCGATAGTTGGTCTTAGATACTTTAATGTTTATGGTAAAAACGAATTTTTTAAAAACTCAACAGCTTCTATGGTTTTACAATTTGGTCATCAACTATTGGCTGGTAAAAATCCAAAACTTTTTGAGAATAGTGATAAGATTTTAAGAGATTTTATATATATAGAAGATATTATTCAAGCAAATATAAAAGCTATGAATCCAAAAGAGAGTGGTATATATAATGTTGGAACAGGTAAAGCTAGAAGTTTTCAAGATATAGTAGATATTTTACAAAAAGAGTTAGGTACAACTTTTAAATGTGAATATATCCCAAACCCTTTTATAGGTTCATATCAGTTTCATACAGAAGCAGATATAAAAACAACTCGAGAATCTTTAGGGTATGAACCAGATTTTGAGATGGAAGATGCGATAAAAGATTATGTATCTGAGATAAAAAGAGTTTACGAAGAAGAAGTGAAATAGATGAAGCAATTTAAAGATTCAACACCAAATATCTTAGTGATAGGTGATTTGATGATAGATCATTATCTTTGGGGTAGTTGTGATAGAATATCACCAGAAGCACCTGTTCAAGTTGTAGATATAGCAAAAGAGACAACTGTTTTAGGTGGTGCTGGTAATGTTATAAACAATCTAAAAACATTAGGTGCTAAGGTTAGTGTAAGTAGTGTTATTGGTGCTGATGATAACGGTTGTGAACTTTTAGAGATGCTTAAAAAGATAGATATAGATAGTAAAAATATCATCATCCAAGATGATAGAAAAACATCTAAAAAAAGTCGTGTTATAGCAGTCTCTCAACAGATTCTAAGATATGATAATGAGACTAAAGATGATATTAACTCAAAATCTATAGATTCTATTTTAGAATCTTTAAATGATGATATTATAAACTATGATATTGTTATATTATCTGATTATGGAAAAGGTGTCTTAACAGATAGATTTTCACAAGAGATTATAAAACTAGCAAACTCTAAAGGTATCAAAGTTTTAGTTGATCCTAAAGGTAGTGATTTTACAAAATATAAAGGTGCTTACCTTTTAACACCAAATAAAAAAGAGGCTATCTTAGCTACAAATATAGATATAGTTGATGATAACTCTTTAGAGAAAGTTTTAGTTAAACTAAAAACAGATTGTGATTTAGGTATATCTCTTGTTACATTATCTGAAGATGGAATCGCTACTTTTGATGAAAAACTTAAAAAATTCCCAACAGTAGCAAAAGAGGTTTTTGATGTAACAGGTGCTGGAGATACTGTTATAGCTTCTATCGCTTTTGCTTTGAGTATGGGTAAAACTATCGAAGAGGTGGCATCTTTTGCTAATTTAGCTGCTGGTGTGGTTGTTGGTAAGATAGGTTCTGCTACTGTAAGTATAGATGAGATAGAGGAGTATGAGGCATCATTACATAAAAGTTGTTCAGATTCACATATAAAATCTTTTGATGAGATTCAAACAATAGTTCAAAGATATAAAGATAATGGTAAACGGGTTGTTTTTACAAATGGATGTTTTGATATACTTCATGTTGGACATGTAAAATATCTACAAATAGCTAAAAGCTTTGGTGATATTTTGGTTGTTGGTTTAAACTCTGATGAATCTGTATCAAGACTTAAAGGACCAACTAGACCTGTAAATATAGCTGAAGATAGAGCCTATCTCTTAGCAGCACTAGAAGCAGTTGATTTTGTAGTACCTTTTAGTGAGGATACTCCATATAACCTTATAAAGATGTTATCACCAGATATACTTGTAAAAGGTGGTGATTATAAAGGTAAAGAGGTTGTTGGTACTGAGTTTTCTAAAGAGTTAAAACTGGTTGATTTTGTAGATGGTAAAAGTACAACAAAAACAATAGAAAAAATACAAGGAGATATATGTTGAAAAAGTTAAGTTTAATCGTTGTAAGTGCTGTGTCAGCATTTGCTATGCATAACGCAGAGATAAATATAAATGATAAAGATTTAGAGATTGGTGCTAAGTTTGATTTAGGTCAGTTTAGCAATACAGTAGCACCAGATACAACCTATTTAGGTATGACATATTTAAGTGGAAGTGAAGATAACTCAAATTCAAATATAGATGGTTATGTAGAAGCAAATTTTTTAATGAAGCAAGAGATAGATAACACAGGTTTATTATTTGGGATAGGTTTAAAAGCAAACTATACACAAGTAAATGGAAATAAATTTATTACAGTACCATTAGGTTTAGAACTTGGCTACTCTTTCCTAACAAGATTACCTGTAACTATTGGTACTGAGTTTTATTATGCTCCAGAATCTTTAGCATTTGCTAAAGCTGAAAACTTTTTAGAGTACCGTTTTACAGCTACACTTGAAGTTATAGATAAAGGTTCTCTTGTTGTAGGGTATAGAACTATTGATACAAACATTGAAAATAGATTTGGTTCACAAACCTATAATCAGTCTGCTTATTTTGGTTTTAAATTTTCTTTTTAAAAATTTGTGATGTAAATATATATAGGTGATGAGCTGATAGTTAATATCTCATCATCTATAACTTCACCATCTCTATTAAACACTTCGAAATAATCTTCCATTTTAAGTGTAGTCTCTTTTGTTGACCAGTGAATTTGTAATAGTTTATTATCTACTAAACATTGTAGTATATAGTAATCTCTTTTTATATCTAATCTTAAAAATTGAGCATTTTGTAAACTCTCTATCATAAACTTATAAGTTTGAAAAGCTGTGTAGTATTTTATACCATCTCTATTATCGATAAGCCCATACCCCGGAGCTATTAGTTGATGCCAAGATACAGAATCTACTTGTTGTGAAGCGAAAGCGAGAAGATGATAACGGAGCATAAAGTCAGCATAGGTTTGTTCATCTACACACTCCAGTTCACTTGTTGGAGCGTAAGGAGCTGTGTTTTTTAATGGCCAGTTTGTTTCAGTTATATGTAAAATTTGTTTACTCTTTGGACTTAACCAAACCATAGTGCTAAGAAGTGCTATCTTATCTGATAAACTAAAGCCCATTTGTAAATTTTCAGGAGCTCCTCTTCTATCTACATATAAAAGAGCAGAAACACCATCATATTTGTACTTAAAAAAGTTAAAAAGTGTATGTGCTGTGAAATGGTACTCAAAATCTATAACACCACTACCTATGAGTGTTATCTCATAATACTTTTCCATTTTTAGATCATAAGCAACTTTATAAAAGTGGCTATATTCATCTACACTAGCAAACCCCCATTTAGCTCTGTTTATAGTTGACCCAATCTCATATATATCTATAAGTCCATCAAGTGTAGAAAAAATATTATCAAGGTTCTTTTTTAGTAGTTTTAGATTAGTTACATTTTCTCTATCTTGTAAAATCTTTAATGTAACTTTTTTATCTCCTATCTTTTTTATAAACTCTTTTAGTTGATCTAAGGAATCTAATTCCCAAAGCTTCACTCTAAGTAAAACTCTTTTTATTTTTAAGCTATTTACAATATCTAAGGTTAGTTGAGGTTCTCTCTCAAAATCGATTCCTAAACAAAAAAATTGTGATGAATCTATCTCTCTTCTTCGAACTAAAGGGGTCATCACTAATGAATAAGGAATCACAACAAGTGAGGTTAAGGCTGTTTTAGCAAGTGAAAAAAGAGAGCTTTTCCTCATCTCTTTTTTATATTTTTTATCTTTTATTACTTCTGGTTGGTCGGAATATTTATCCCATATATGTGGTTTTTTCATAAGGGTAATTATATCATTTCTTTGTTAGAATACAACTAAGATAATAAGTGAAGGAAGATAATGGGTAGTGTTAGAAGAAGGTATCTATTTTTTGTTTCACAAAATTATAGTTTTCCGGTTTTAAGACCTCTTCAAACGGAGATAAGATCTCAAAATCATGAGATAAAATGGTTTTTATTTGGTGATAATATAGACTATTCACTTGTTGAAGATGGTGAGGAGCAACTCAATAGTGTTGATGAGATTATAGATTATAATCCTGATGCTGTATTTGTACCTGGTAATGTTGTACCATCTTTTATCCCTGGATTAAAAGTTGAAGTTTTTCATGGTTTACCATCAACTAAGATAACAAAGAAAGGGCAGTTGTACCATTATATTATAAGAGGTATGTTTGATCTTTATTGTACTCAAGGGCTTAGTTCAACTATAAAATTTGAACAATTAGCTAAAGAGTATGGTTATTTTAGTGCTAAAGAGACAGGTTGGTGTAAGCTTGATCCACTTTTTCCCATTGAAACTAAAAAAGAGAGTGATAGAAAAGCTATACTATTTGCTTCAACATTTAGTCCTAGATTTTCAAAAGCTAAAGAGTTATATCCATTTTTGTATGAGATGATGAAAAGATATGATATAGATTGGTATATCACTCTCCATCCAATAATGCCAAAAGAGATTCTAAATCTTTATAAATCTATAAATTTACCAAATGTAAAGTTTATAGAACCGACAGAGTTGATTGAGTATTTTAAGAAATCTGATATGATGCTTTGTGATACATCATCAATTATATATGAATTTTTAACTCAAATAAAGCCAGTTGTTACATATCAAACAGAAAAAAAAGAGGATTATCTAATTGATGTTGATAATATAGATGAATTAGAAGATAAGCTTTTATATGTTTTGGATAATTTGGATCTAAATAGGGAAAATATTTTAAAAAGTGTAGATGATTTTCATCCATATCGAGATGGAGAATCTAGTAAAAGAGTTTTAGATGAGGTTGAAAAGATGTTGTTGGGTGAGAACTTACTACCAAAAAAGAAACCATTAAATATCATAAGAAATTTGAAGTTAAGAAAAGAGTTGAACTACTGGAAAATAAGGGTCTAAATTGGATTTTAAAGTTATAGATAAAAAGTTTGAAAAGTTTATTTTAAATATAAGAGATTATTTTTCAGATAAAAATGCTGAAGTGTTATTTAACAAAAGAAATGTTGTTAAAGTTTTAGATTATGATGGTTCTAAATATGTTGTAAAATCTTTTAAGATACCACATATATTAAATAGAATAGTTTATACATTTTTTCGTGAAACAAAGGCAAAAAAATCGTATATAAATAGTGTAAGATTAGATAAGTTTGCCCCTAAATCTATCGCATATATTGAATTTAAAAAATTTGGCTTATTGTATGATAGCTATTTTATAAGTGAAGAGTTTAGATATGATTTTACTATTAGAGAGCCATTGCTAGATTCTAGTTTTCAAGATAAAGAGAAAATTTTTAAAGCTTTTGCTAACTTTACATATCAATTACATAAAGATGATGTTTTTCATAAAGATTACTCTCCGGGTAATATCCTCATAAAAAAAGTTGATGATGGTTATGAGTTTAAAATAGTTGATGTAAATAGGATGGTTTTTAAAACTATGGAGCTTGATGATAGGTTAGATAACTTTTCTCAACTTTGGGCTAAAGATAGTGACTTAGAGATTATTATAAAAGAGTATTCAAAATTGGCAAATTTAGATTCTGATGTAGCTATAAAAAAAGCATTGAAATACTCTCAAAATTTAAAAGATAGAAAAAATTTTAAAAAACGATTAAAAGGTAAAAAAGTTGTTGACTAATATCTCTGTTGTTATAATGGCAAAAGATGCTGAGGTTACTATTGGTGAGTGTTTAGCTAGTTTAAAAGAGTTTAGTGAAGTTATCTTATATCTTAATAACTCAACTGACAATACTCGTAAAATAGCACAAAAACATCAAAATGTAAAAATTATTGATGGTAAATTTATTGGTTTTGGACCAACAAAAAATGCTGCTGCTAGTGAAGCTTCAAATGATTGGATTTTATCCTTAGATAGTGATGAAATTTTAAACGAAAGTTTAGTAGAAGAGATAAAAAGTATTGAATTAATAGATAAAAATAAAATATATGTTATTCAAAGAGACAACTATTTCTTAGGTCATAAGACACTCAGTAGAGATTTTGTAGTTAGAATATATAATAAAACTGTAACGAATTTTACTGATGCTCAGGTTCATGAAAAAGTTATAGAGAATCAAAATACAAAAAAAGTATCTTTAAAACACACAATTAAGCATCTAAACATTACAGATATAAATCAAACATTATATAAAACAATCCACTATACAGATTTGGGTGCTAAAGATAGAAAAACTTGCTATTTTAGTATAGTTATTTTAAAATCAATATATGCTTTTTTTCAAACATATATTTTAAGAGGTTTTGTTTTTAATGGATGGGTTGGATTTACAATCTCAATAACAAATGCTAATAGAAGATTTTATAAATATTTAAAGCAGTTTATTAATTGTCAAGAAGATAAATAATAAAGAGGTAGATTATAAGAAAACTTCTACTTCTGTCTTATATATGTTCTATCTATACTAACTCCTGAACCAGGAAGAATCTGTTTTACATCTTCTTTTTCAACAAGTTTTCTTAAAAAATCTTCATCCATTGGTGTATGAAATAAAAAGATAGGTATCCCTTTTAGTAGTTTTTCCGTTTTCTCACCATAGATTGGATTCTCTTTTGTACCATATCCCATAGCTAAAGCTGTTATATTTCTAAAATAATAAGCTATCTTATAGCCATTAATCACAATACTAGAGAGTGGATTACTCTCAGGAAGAGGGTGGATTCCAAGTAGTGTTTTGAACCCAGCATTCGTGTATTGCTCAACTCTAAGAGGGTTTGAACCCTCTATATAAACTCTTTGCTTTATATTATCAAATTTAGAAATTTTTTCTAATCTTTTTATAGCTTTTTTTGTTTGATCTTCTGTGATTCTATCTAGGTTTTTATAGTCTAAATAAAAATAGTGATCTTTTCCAGTTTCTAAAAAAAGCTCCTCAAGAGTTAAAAGTTTTCCATCTTTTTTTTGATATATAAGTTTTCCATTACTATCTTTTTGGGGTTTATCGTGTGCTACTATAAATCTATCCATATCTGGATCATAATAAAAATCTATCTCTACACCTAAAGAACCTTTATCAAATGCTCTTTTGGTTGAGGTTATACTATCCTCCTCATCTCTTGTGTTGTATAAACCACGAGCTATCCAGATTTTATCTTTTAAATTGTAAACAGTTTTATCATATCTTTGATCTATATGATTATCTATGTAGTAGATAGTTCCGTTCCATAAGGCAACTAATATTATAATGATTGATAAAATTATTTTTTTCATTACAGAATCCTATTTATATAATTTTTTGTTATAAAGATAATCTAGTGTAATAATAAATGCTAAAGTATCTTTTTCTAACTCTTTGTCATGCTCAATTTTTTTAAGGTGTTTGTTTTTATATAAGAATGTTAAGGGTTCTTTATTTGGTCTAAGAACAGCAACTTTATCTTTAATTCTAAGGGCATAAAAATCATGAAATTGCATAAGTGCTAACTCTTGTTTTTTATCACTAAATATTGAATGACCCATAATAGGGTATTTTAAATCTATACCCATTAAATCTAAGGCAGTAGCTAAGACATCAGGTTGTGTTGAGATTTTATTATACTCTAGCGGTTTTATATCTCCACCCAAAATTAATGCTGGAATTTGAAACATATCAACAGGAACCATATCATCTCCATAAACTCTAACATTATGATCTGCGACGATAACAAATATTGTATTTTTATAATAGTTCTCTTTTTTAGCAAGTTTTATAAATTCACCAATAGTATAATCAGCATATTTAACAGCATTTTTTACATCTCTTTTTTCCAATCCATCTATTAATTTGATTTTTCCATCTGGAAAATCAAATGGTGTATGGTTTGAAGTTGAAAACATAACAGCTGCGAACTTTTGGTTTTCATTATCTAATTTTTTAAACTCTTCATTAGCTTTTTTAACTAAATCACCATCGCAAGCTCCCCATGTTCCTACAAATTCAGGATTTTTAAACTCTTCTTTATCTATAACTTTATCAAATCCATTTCCATAAAACCAACCTTTCATATTATCAAATCTACTCTCTCCACCATAAATAAATCTCGTTGTGTAACCGAAAGGTTTAAGTAGTGATGCGATAGTAAAAAAATCATTTTGTGATTTATTTCTTTTTAATACACCTTTTCCTGGTATGGAAAAGTTACCAGCGACAGTTCCTGCTATCCCTCTAATACTCCTTGTCCCATTTGAATATAAATTTTTAAATAGTATAGCTTCTTTACTAAGTTGGTTTAGATTAGGTGTAATTCCATCTTCACCACCAACGGATTCTACAAATTGGTATCCTAAACTTTCTTGTAAAAAGATAACTAAGTTTTTTGGTGTTTGAGTTTTAAAATGAGTTTTTTCTAATCTTGATAGTATAGAATCTTCATTATTACTTTTTATATTTAATCTTTGTTTTACTCTTAAAAGAGCTTCTTTTGGATTCATCTTACCATATTGATGAAGTAATTTTTTGCTACCATGTTTTTTATTTATATATATAGCATATCCTATACTATATATGGAATTTTTCGTCATCTCATTTACCATTCTATTTGATGAGAACATAGCATCTGAATTATTGGCTGGTCTATGAGCGAATGATGAACGAACACCAATAAATAAAATTAGAAGTAATGGTATAAATAATAAAACCCTTTTCTTATAGGGGATTTCAAATATTTTTAAAATATCATCATTTTTAAATCTAGTTAGATAAAAATATATAAAAGTGGCAATCATACTAAGGCTGATGAAAATAGCTATTTTATAATCAGCTATAATCATTGAAAAAACCTCTTTAGGGTACTCTAAATACTCTACAAAAAGGTAATTTGGTCTCATATCGTATTGTGCTATAAATGGGAAAGTGGCATTTTCTATATAGATTAAAAAAGCTAATAATATTAAAAAGTAATATTTTATAAATTTATTGACGAAATTTACCATTTTTTTAGGACTTAAAGTTAAAAATAACATTGGAATCACAAGTAACATACTTGTAACTATCGTATCCATTCTTAGACCATAGATAAATGTCATCCAGTAGGCTGTATCACTATCTTTAAACTTATCAAAATAGATGATAAAAAGTAAAAATCTTCCTACAAAAAAGATACTAATCATATATAGATAGTATTTAAAAAGTTGTTTGAAAATTAACATAATTGTATCCCTTATAGTTATATTATTTGGAGCTTTTGATAAGATCTTCTTTTTTAGCATAGTTCCATTTACCTCTAGGTTTGTCTATATACTGAAAATACTCATTTGTGAAGCTACCTTGAACACAAGTGATTCTATAAAATCTATGGTTCACTTTTTTATCACCAATGGCAATATTTAGTACAGTTGGACCAGTAAGGTTATAAACACCACCCTCAATCTTCTCTTTTTGGATATTATCGACAATAATATCAAGACTATCTTTTAAGATTTGGTTATCTTTAGCACTAGCGATAAAGTAGTTTGTTATATGTTGCTTGTTTAGTAGAAAAACCTCTTCATCATCACTTTTTATGATTTTAGATAAAGGCCAAACTAGGTGAGCATCTATATCCATATATATACCACCTATATGGTTAAGCACAAACAGTCTCCAAACATCAGCTTGTGAAGCACCATCTGTAAGTTTTTCAAAAACTTCTACAACCTTTTTAGGAGCATTTTTTTGTATAAACTCTAATCTATCCTCTGTACTAACATATCTGTACTCATAATCTAACGACATAAGTCTGTTAAATAGGTAGTTTAAGTAAACTGGTAAACTAACTTTATTTGTATAGTTTGTTTGCCAAATGATTTTTGGAATCTTTTGTTGTTTATCTGATTTGATTAATGGTTTACTTAACTCTGGGATAGTGAATCGTTTTTTTGGAAAAATAAAATGGAATGGGTAACATAAAGTTTTTGCTATATTTCCAGTTATTTTGATTAGTCTGTTTGAAACTACGATAGGAAAAGACATCTATAATCCTTATATATAATCGGAATAATAGCTAAAGAATATTGTGTTTAAGATAAAATATCTTACTATTATTGTAGAATACGGTTCTTAGGAGTTGCTATTGAAGCATATATTAAAACGATTCATACCTTACATAAAAGATTATAAATTACAGTATTTTTTTGTATTTATTGGGATATTATTAACTGTTAGTGCTACTGCTGCTACTGCTCATATAATGAAACCTTTAATAGATGATATGTTCATTAACCGTAATGAAGATATGTTGTATTATATACCTGTTGGTTTGGTACTTATATATTTAGTAAAGGCGATAGGTCGCTATGTTCAGTATATCTATATGATATATATTGGTCAACATGTTATAACAAGGTTTCGTGAGATACTTTTAGAGAAGATTCTAAGTTTAGATATGACATTTTTATACCTAAATCGTAGTGGTGAACTTATCTCAAGAGTTATCAATGATATAGAAAGATTAAGATACTTTGTTTCAACTATGTTACCCGATTTTTTTAGAGAGGGTTTGACTGTTATCGTTTTGATAGGATATGTTTTTTACCTAAACTATAGTTTAGCTATATACTCCCTTATAGTTATGCCAACTATCATATATCCACTTATATTTATAGCAAAAAGATTAAAAAAATATTCTCGCCGTTCACAAGAGAAAAATGCTGATGTTGTTACAAGACTTACAGAGGTTTTTAATAATAGTGAGATTATTAAAGCAAATGCTACGGAAAAGTTTGAGATAAAACGCTTTAGTGAAGTAAACTGGCAATTTTTTAAAATAAATATGAAATCAGCTTATATTGGTGAGATAGTATCCCCTATGATGGAAATAGTAGGTGCTATCGGTTTAGCATTTGTGATATTTGTTGGTGCTCAAGATGTTTATGATAATAAAATGAGTGTTGGTGAATTTACAGCATTTTTAACAGCTGTTGGTTTAGTTTTTCAACCCATAAGAAGATTGGGTACAATCTACTCAAAGATTCAAGATGCTTTAGCTGCTAGTGAAAGGGTTTTTGAGATACTAGATACTAAAAGTAAGATAGTAGATGGTGCTAAAACTTTAGAAGATGATATAAAATCTATAAGCTTTAAAAATGTATATCTAAAATATGAAGATTCTTATGCTCTAAAAGATGTAAATATAGAGATAAAACAGGGGCAAAACATAGCTATTGTTGGTGATAGTGGTGGTGGTAAATCAACATTTATAAATATGCTTCTTCGTTTTTATGATCCAGATGAGGGTGTTATATCTGTAAACTCAACCGATATAAAAGAGTTTACTCAAGATTCTTTAAAACATCATATATCTTTAGTGTCACAACGGATATATATCTTTCAAGATACATTAGCTGCGAATGTCGCTTATGGTCAAGAGATAGATGAAAAAAATGTATATAAAGCTTTAGAATTAGCAGATGCTTTAGACTTTGTAGAATCTTTAGAGGATGGAATCTATACAGATATGGATGAGTTTGGAGCAAACCTCTCTGGTGGTCAAAGACAAAGGGTAGCGATAGCAAGAGCTATATATAAACACTCTTCACTTCTACTTTTTGATGAGGCTACTTCAGCATTAGATAATGAGAGTGAAAAGAGAATCCAAAAAGCACTAGATAACTACACTAAAGATAAAATCACTATCACCATAGCACATAGATTAAGTACAATCGAACATGCTGATAAGATACTTGTTATGCAAAATGGTGCGATTGTAGCACAAGGTACACACTCTGAACTACTTAATGATTCAGATATATATAAAAGATTGGCTGGAAAATTTGAAAAATAGATTAGGGGTATAGGTTTGAAAATATGTATTGTTAAACTCTCTGCGATGGGAGATATTATCCATGCGATGGTTGCTTTGGAATTTATAAAGAAAAATATCCCAAATGCTATGGTTGATTGGGTTGTTGAGGCTGGATTTCGTGGTATTTTAGAAAATAACCCAAATATTGATAACATCTTACCATTAAACTTAAAATCTATAAAAAGTGATAAAAGTAAAATTATCTCACAATATAAACTAGTAAAAGAGTATGCTAAAAACAACTATGACATAGTGATAGATGCTCAAGGTCTTATAAAATCAGCGATAGTTTCTAAACTACTAGGTGGTAATAAAACAGTTGGCTTTGATAAAGAATCAACAAGAGAGGGTTTAGCTTCACTTTTTTATAATGAAACTATAAATATAAAATATGAAGCAAATGCGATAGATAGAAATATGGCAGTTATCTGTAAGCCATTAGGTATAGAGTATAAAAAAGAGGATATTTTAAATAAACATAGCTTTCTATTTTTCCCACAAGATAAAAATATAGATATAGATTTTAAAATCGTTCTAGTTGTTGGGGCATCAAGGGAAAACAAAGTTTACCCAAAAGAGAAGTTTTTAGAGTTAGTAGAGATTCTAAAAGAGAAAACCTTAGTGGTTTGGGGTAATGATGAGGAGCATAAAGTAGCACTATATCTATCTGAAAACTCATCTTATGTAAGTGTAGCACCAAAAGGTAATTTAGATAGTTTAAAAATGGTTATAAGTAAAGCAACCATAGTGATAGGTGGAGACACAGGACCAACACACATAGCATGGGGTTTAAATATACCATCTATAACTATCTTTGGGAATACACCAGAGTATAGAAACACCTATATAACACCTATAAATCAAGTTATAAAATCAGATTCTAAAGTAAATCCACTAAAACTTGATTATACAGATTTTTCTATCAAAGAGATTAAACCAGAAGATATAGCAAATATCTACAAAATTATTTGTTCAACAAAAATTTAAGTTAAATTTTCAGATAATTTTTGTAGTTTTTCATAATTTTCTTTTGATTGTTTAATAGCTTCTTGAAATGCGAATCCTTGTATAAGATTTATTATTTCTCCAATTTCTTAAAGTCCTCGCATCAATTTCTAATAGTCTAGCCATATCTCTAAGAGATAAAAATATAGATTTAGTTCCAAATGTAGATGAAAATATAGCTGAAGTTTTTTCTGAGATTATACCTTTGATTGAATTTTATTAAGATTATTTATATTCGTTCTAAACAAATATCATCTTCACTTTAAGAACCATAATGAGTGTTATGTAAGAATTTGAACAATTACCACTCCATTTAAAAGTTTAAAGATTTAGCTACCATTGTAAAACTAAAATAAGTACGAGAATAGGTAACATATTTTTGTACTCAACCGCTATATATTGACAAGATGTACTTAATGTTGTACAATGTAATTATTAAAAAACTATCAAAGGTAAAAAAATGTTACAAAGAGCAATATCAGTAAGTCAAGCAAGAACTAATATCTTTAAACTAATTGATGAAATAAATCAAAATCATACACCGATTATCATAACTGGTAAAAAAAATGATGCAGTATTATTGTCGCTAGATGATTGGCATTCGATACAAGAAACATTATATTTAAATTCAGTACCCAATATAAAACAAAGTATCCTTGAAGGTTTAAATACTTCACTTGATGAATGTGAAGAGTATCAATGGTAAATTATAAAATAGTTTACACGAAACAAGCTATAAAAGATATTAAAAAATTACAAGCTTCAAATTTAGATAAAAAAGCAAAAGAATTATTAGAGATTATCAAGCAAAGTCCATTTCAAACTCCACCAAGATATGAAAAATTAGTTGGTGATTTAACAGGAGCATATTCAAGAAGAATAAATATTCAGCATAGATTAGTTTATCAAGTATTTGAAAATATTAAAACGATAAAAATTATTAGACTATGGACACACTACGAATAATACATAATAAATCGTAGCAACAAAAATATGTTACCTCAAGCCGATTTTTAGCTTTTAAATGTTTGAAGATTTAGCTACCATTGTAAAACTAAAATGAGTGTAAGAGTGGGTAACATATTTTTGTATTCAGTCGTTATATCTAAGCAACCTGACAAAACAATACTTAACATCTTATTGATATTCAAGAGATAAATGAAATTTCTAGTGATGAAGATATTGTTGAAAATCTCATGAACGGTTTAGAAGATTTTAAACATCAACAAAAAGCATAAGATTAACTACATAATAAGATAGAATAAAACTACTGAAAAAAATGGATATTGACTTAATGATATAATATATCTAAATAAAAAAATATCCTAATCAAAATATTTTCATTATCTTGATGTAAATAAAAGATTATGTATATTTAGTTCCTTTTATCAAGCCATTATTTATTTCTCTTTCACTTCAACCATTGATTAAACTTTGTTAAGTTTATTTAATCTAGTTTAGCTTTAATGTTTGATTGATTATAATGCTGATAGTAAAGATAAACTTCACCAATAAGTTATAAATAAAGGATAATTATGTCAAAAATAAAAAAATGTTTATTCCCTGCTGCTGGGTATGGTACTAGATTTTTACCAGCTACAAAGGCTATCCCAAAAGAGATGTTACCAGTTTTAACTAAACCACTTTTACAATATGGAGTGGAGGAAGCGATAGAAGCGGGACTAGATACTATGGCGATTGTTACAGGTAGAGGTAAAAGAGCTATTGAGGATCATTTTGATATTAGTTATGAGTTGGAACATCAGATACAGGGGAGTTCTAAAGAGCATTATTTAACTGAGATTAGAGCTGTTATCGATAAATGTACCTTTTCATATACTCGTCAAGTTGAGATGAAAGGTTTAGGTCATGCTATCTTAAGTGGTGAAACACTTATTGGTGATGAAGCTTTTGCTGTTGTTTTAGCAGATGATCTATGTGATAATGTAGAAGATGGTGTGTTGACACAGATGTGTGAGCTATATGAAAAGTATAAATGTTCAATAGTAGCTGTGGAGGAGGTTCCAAAAGAGGAGACTCAAAAGTATGGTGTTATAGCTGGTGAATTTATATCTGATGATTTAATTAGAGTAGATGATATGGTTGAAAAACCTAAACCTGAAGATGCTCCATCAAATTTGGCTATTATCGGTAGATATATCTTGACACCAGATATCTTTGATATTTTAAGAGATACTAAACCAGGTAAAGGTGGTGAGATTCAGATAACTGATGCTCTTTTAGCACAAGCTAAAGAGGGTAAAGTTATCGCTTACAAATTCAAAGGTAAAAGATTTGATTGTGGTAGTGTTGATGGATTTGTTGAAGCAACAAACTATTTTTATAACAAATAATGATATAGCTAGATAACTTCTAGCTATATTTATTTTCTATTTTTCAAACTTTATCACTTCTTCAACCTTTTTTAGAGATAATCGCATTAATTAACTAAAAATGGATTGTCTAATGCTAGATTTCGCAAAATTTACAAAATACTCAAAACCGGGACCCCGTTATACTTCATACCCAACAGCTCTTGAGTTTAGTGACTCTTATGAGTATGATGAGTATATCAAAAAGATGGAATCTCAAGATTCTTCTCGCCCTCTAAGTTTATACTTTCACCTACCTTTTTGTAGAAATGCTTGTTACTTTTGTGGATGTAATGTTGTTTTTACATCTAAAGAGGATAAAATGCTTCGCTATATGGAATACTTAAAGAGAGAGTTAGAGATTCTTTCAAAGTATCTTGATTGTAATCGTGAAGTGATTCAGATGCACTTTGGTGGTGGTACTCCAACTTTTTTTAGTGCTGAGCAACTTAAAGAGATTATAGAATCTATAAAATCTTACTTTCCAAACTTTATAGATGGTGCTGAGATAAGTTGTGAGATAGACCCTCGCCATATCGATGAGGCTCAGATGAAAGTGATGAGTGAAGCAGGGTTTAACCGTGTAAGTTTTGGAATTCAAGATTTTAATGAAAAGGTACAAATAGCAGTTCATAGAGTTCAATCATATAACATCACAAAAAATGCGATGGATCTAGCTAGAAAGTACAATATGGTTTCTGTAAATGTTGACCTTATATATGGTTTACCATTTCAAACACTTGAGACTTTTAAAGAGACACTATCTTTGGCTTTAACACTAAACCCTGATAGATTCGCAGTATTTAACTATGCTCATGTTCCATGGATGAAAAAGACAATGAGAAAGATAGATGAAACAACTCTACCACTTCCAGATGAAAAACTTCAGATTATGCAGTACACAATCGACTTTTTAACATCACATGGTTATAAAATGATAGGTATGGATCACTTTGCTAAACCTGAAGATGAGCTATTTAAAGCGATAGAAAAAGGTGAGCTTCATAGAAACTTCCAAGGTTACACAACTAAAGGTGGAGCAGACCTTATAGGTGTTGGTTTAACATCAATAGGTGAGGGTGTAGATTCTTACAACCAAAACTTTAAAGATATGCCATATTATGAAAATGCGATAGATGCTGGAAAATTACCGTTTGAGAGGGGTGTAGTTCTAAATGAAGATGATCAAATCCGCCAATATGTAATAATGGAACTTATGAGTAACTTTAAGCTAGATATAAAAAGATTTGAGAAACTTTTTAACATAGAGTTTAAAACATATTTCGCAGATGCGATAGAGGCTTTAAAACCTTTTGCTGATGAGGAACTTTTAACGATGGATGAAAACCATATAGTTTGTAGTGAAACAGGTACACTACTTATAAGAAACATAGCTATGCCTTTTGATGCTTATATGAAAAAACATAGTGCTAGTAAAAAAACTTTTTCAAAGACGATATGAGTAAAAAATTTAATGATTGGAATCTAGTTAAACAAGCTATTAATAATCAAAAGAAGAAAGTATATTTTAAAGAGAGAGATATTTTTTTTATTAGAATTGGTGAAAATATTGGTTTTGAACAGAGTGGTAAGGGTGATATGTTTTTAAGACCAGTTATTGTGTTAAAAAGATTTAATAATAATTTCTTTATGGGTGTTCCTTTAACAACAACTATAAAGGAAAATAAATATTATTTCAATTTTAAATTTACAGATAAAGAGAGTAGTGCTATTTTATCACAGATAAGAGCTTTCGATTCAAAGAGAATTAAGCATAAAATAGGTGTTATAAATAAAAATGATTTTAGTGAATTAAAAAAGAGAATTGGAATGTTATATTTAGATATGTTAGCCTTACCCGAAGGTAAGGACGATCCCGAAGGAATTTGTGAGAGTATTATATCATAAAATTTTATAAAATAAAAATGAAGTTAGGAAAATATGGAAAATAAAGAGATAAAAGATATATTTGATTTTGCTAAATATAGTGATGATTGTGTAAAGTGTGGGAAGTGTATCCCTGTTTGTACGATTCATAATGTAAATGCTGATGAGGTTACTTCTCCTCGTGGATTTTTAGACCTTTTAGGTGCTTACCAAAGAGGGAAGTTAGAGTTAGATGAAAATGTTAAGTCTATATTTGAATCTTGTTTTTTATGTACAGCTTGTGTTGAGGTTTGCCCAAAATCTTTACCAACAGATATGGTTATAGAGCAAGTTCGCTCAGACATAGCTAAAAAGTATGGAATCGCTTGGTATAAAAAAGCTTTCTTTTTACTTCTTCGCCACCGCTGGATGAATGACTTAGCTTTTAAACTTGGTTGGACATTTCAAACTTGTGGATTTAAAATAAGAAAAGATATAGATTCTATGACATCAAGATTTAACATACCTATGTTAAAAACAGATAGATTACTCCCTAGTCTTAGAAGAAAATCATTTTTAAATTCACATAAAGAGAATATAAACAATGGTGGAAAAAGAAAAGTTGCTATCTTTATAGGTTGTTTAGCTAACTACAACTATAAAGATGTTGGTGATGGACTTTTAGAGATTCTAAAACATTTAGAGATTGATGCTTTTTTAGCAAAAGATCAAAAATGTTGTTCTGCTCCAGCTTACTTTACAGGTGACTTTGATACTGTTGATTCTAATGCTAAACACAACATTGAGTATTTTGAAAAGTTTGGTGAGACAATAGAAGCTATTATTGTACCAGAAGCAACTTGTTCAGCTATGCTTAAAATCGACTATGAACACTTTTTTCACGACCAACCAGAGTGGCAAGAGAGAGCTAAAAAGGTTATGGGTAAAGTTTATATGGCTACTGAATGGTTACAAAACCATACCGATTTAGAGCAGATTTTAGCCTCTAAAAAACAGCTTCCAAAAATAGTAACTTACCACGATCCATGTCATGCTAGAAAGATGCAAGGTGTTCATGAAGAGCCAAGAAATCTGATTCGTAAAAACTATAACATAGTAGAGATGGCAGATCCTAACACTTGTTGTGGTTTTGGTGGTGTAACTATGCAGAGTGAAAAATACCACTTCGCAAAAGCAGCTGGAGCACCAAAAGCAGCGATGATTAGAGATACTGAAGCAGATATAGTTAGTGCTGAGTGTAGTGCTTGTCGTATGCAGATAAATGCTTCTATGAACTATGCTGATGTTAAAACTGTGTTTAAGAATCCTATTGAGCTTATAGCAGAGGCGTTGAGAAAGTAGATGAATAGCTGGAATCATATCTACGATAGTTTTAATCCCATAGCATTTCATATATTCTCTTTACCAGTTCATTGGTATGGGATGATGTATGTTTTAGCTCTTATGACTGCTCTTTATGTTGGAAAATATTTTATGAAAAAAGATAATCTAAATTTTTCATCAGATCAGATAGATGTTTATTTTATCTATGTAGAAGTTGGTGTTATTTTAGGTGCTAGATTAGGATATATACTGTTTTATGATACAAATACCTCTTTTTATCTCACCCATCCATGGCAAATATTTAACCCTTTTGTAAATGGTGAGTTTGTTGGGATTCGTGGTATGAGTTATCACGGTGCTGTTATAGGATTTGCTCTTGGTAGTTATCTATACTCTAAACGACATAATGTATCTCTAGGTATGATTATGGATTTAGTAGCTTTAGCTATCCCTTTAGGGTTTGTTTTTGGTCGTATAGGTAACTTTTTAAATCAAGAGCTTATAGGTCGTGAAACTGATGTGCCTTGGGGAATCTTAGTAGATGGCACACTTCGCCATCCATCTCAACTTTATGAGGCATTACTAGAGGGATTTGGTGTTTTTCTTGTTGTGTATATTTATAGAAAATATAAAAAATTCTCAGGTGAACTGATTCTTATCTATGCTATAAGTTATGGCTTATTTAGAACCATAGCAGAAGTATATAGAATGCCAGATGTTCAGATAGGTTATGTTTGTTGTAATACTATAACTCAAGGTCAAGTTATGAGTTTAGGTATGAGTTTAACAGCTATGATATTATGGTTATATTTTTACTATCAAAATTTGTTAAGTAAAAGGGTATAAAAATATACCTATTATATAGCACAAGCTACAATTAAAGATATTAAAGTTAAACTGTTAGATATAGTTTTAATTAGGAGTATAATTATGAAGAAAAAAATAGCATTGAGTTTAGTATCTATTGGTATGTTAACAACATTAAATGGAGCAGATGATCTATCTGGTATGTTTAGTGAGGGGAAGGTTAGTGGTCAAATAAGAGAGTTTAGTATCTCAAGAAGTGTTAGTGATACTAGAAGTGCTAAGAGTGATTATACTCGTGATGGAAATGCGATAGGTGGTTACCTGAAATTTGAAACTGATGATTTTGCTGGTTTAAGTTTAGGTACAGCATTTTATACAACAAACGGTTTTTTATTAGATACACCAAATGATGATTACACAAAAGTTGATCCAACTCTGCTTGGTACAAACAACGATTCTTACTCACTACTTGGTGAAGCATATCTACAATATAAGTATAATAAAACAGTTTTTAAAGCTGGTCGTCAAAAGTTAAATACACCATTAGCAGGTGCTGATGATGCTAGAATGCTTCCTAACTTATTTGAAGCTTATCTTATGAGTGATAGTAGTTTATCAGATACAAATATTATTTTAGCTCATGTTACAAAGTTCGCTCAAGGTACATTTGGTCGTGCTTATACTAGTGGTGTGTTAGCGGCAACTGCTGGTTATTCTGCTGTTGATAGCAAAAATCAAGTTGGTAAATTTGTAAATATGGGTAGTTATGCTATTGGTCAAGAGACAGATGGTGTTTCTGTTGCGGCTATTACATATACAGGTGTTAAAGGTTTAAAACTTCAGTTATGGGATTACTATGCACACGATATTTTAAATGCTGTTTATGCAGATGTTTCTTACTCTTGGACTTGTTTACTAACTGATAAAGTAAAACCATTTGCTGCGGTTCAAGTTATAAAAGAGAATGATGTAGGTGATAGATACTTAAGTGGACTTGGTGGTGATGGTAAGATAGATTCTCTTTACTACGGTTTAAAATTTGGTTTCAAAGTTGAAAACTTTACGGCATCAGTTGCATACTCTAAAACAACTGAAAATGATGCTACTGATGCTTCATATGCAAATGCCATCATCTCACCATGGGGTGGTATGCCAGCATATACTCAAGGTATGGTTACAAGACATGTTTTCTTAGCAGGAACAAAAGCTACAAAAGTAGCAGCTTCATATAACTTCAAAAACCTTGGAGCAGATCTAAAAACTGTTGTTTATTATGGTAACTATGCTATGGATGATTACAATGGATATACAGAGGGTGATACTAGTGAAGTTGGATTTGATTTTATCTACAATCCAGAAGCTGTTAAAAATTTACAACTTCGTTTTAGAGGAAACTTCTCTGATGATTTTTATGTGAGTGAAAATAATTCAGATAATACTTTAAATGGATCTGTTGGTTGGGATGAATATAGATTTATTATGAATTATAGTTTCTAAGTAAAGGAAATTTATGAAAAGAATCTCAATAAAAGCTAGAATACAGCTGATATTATTGACAACCATTATAATAGTTTCATCTATTTTGGTTGTTCAATCTATTATTAGTATAAAAAATACAACAGAAGAGAATGTTAAAAAGTATCAGATAGAAGCTTATGCTAATAAAAAAGAAGAGCTGAAAAACTATGTAACTATCGCATTTGAATCTATTAAATCGTTCTACGATAGAACATCATCACATAAGATAGAAGATGAGGTTCGAGATGATTTGAAACTTCAAACAGAATTTTTGCTTAATATTCTTCAAAATGAGTATGATCAAAATATTGGTAATATAGATGAAGATACTCTAAAAAGAAAACTTATACAAATAGTTAAAAAAAGTAGATATGGTAAAGATGGGTATTTTTGGATAAACGATAAACAACCAAAAATGGTTATGCACCCGATTAAACCAGCACTAAATGGTAAAGATCTATCAAATGTGAAAGATCCAAATGGTGTTTATCTATTTAATGAGATGGTAAAAGTTGTAAAATCTAATGGTGAGGGTACTGTTAAGTATGCTTGGGCAAAACCTGGTTTTGATAAGCCACAATCAAAAGTATCTTATGTTAAAGTGTTTAAACCATTTAATTGGATAATCGGTACAGGTGCTTATGTTTCTGATGTAACAAAACAGATTCAACAAGAAGCATTAGTTACTATCTCTGATATGAGATTTGGAGAACATGGGTATTTTTGGGTAAATGATACAGAACCAAAAATGGTTATGCACCCGATAAAACCATCATTAAATGGTAAAAATCTATCTAATGTTAAAGATCCAAATGGTGTTTATCTTTTTAATGAGATGGTAAAAGTAGCTAAAAGAGGTGATGGTGGTATTGTTAAATATATGTGGACAAAACCAAACAATAATACTCCTAGTGCTAAATTAACTTATGTAAAATTATTTAAACCATGGGGTTGGATTATTGGTACAGGTGCTTATGTAGATGAGATAGAGAAGAATATCGCAACTATGAAACAAAAAGCACAAGATCAGATTCAAGAGTTGATAATAAATACAGTGGTAATATCTTTAGTTATAGCTATATTACTTTATTTAGTGACAATGTATGTTATTAGTAATAGTGTTTCAAAACCGATAGATAAATTTAAAAAGAAAATTTTAGATATATCTACAAACAATGATTTAACACAAAGGATAGATACTGATGCTCCTAAGGAGATTAGTGAGATGGGTGTTAACTTTAACATACTGATGAATTCTCTTGATCAGCTGTTAAAAACATCAAAAGCATCATCTATTGAAAATGCTTCTATCTCTGATGAGTTATCAAGAACATCACTTAGTGTTGGAAAAAATGTTGAGCAATCTGTTTCTATTGTTGAGGTAGCAACTAATAATGCAAAATCTGCTCAACATGAGATAGCAAATGCTATCAATGACGCTAAAGCTTCTACCGAAGATATTATAAGAGCAAACGAGAATTTAGAGGGTGCTAGGGATGATGTTGTATCTTTAGCTACAAAAATCAACCAAAGAGCAGAAACAGAGTTAGATTTAGCTCAAAATATGCAAAATTTATCTAGTGAAGCTAATGATGTTAAAACGATTTTAGTAATTATTGGTGATATAGCAGATCAAACAAATCTATTGGCACTAAATGCTGCGATTGAGGCGGCAAGAGCTGGTGAGCATGGTCGTGGTTTTGCTGTGGTTGCGGATGAGGTTAGGCAACTAGCTGAGAGAACACAAAAAACATTATCTGAGATAAATGCTACGATAAATGTTATCGTTCAATCTATTGGAGATGCTTCTGTTCATATGAGTACAAACTCACAAGAGATTCAGGAGTTAGCAACTATTGCTCAAGGTGTTGAAGATAGAATCAATACAACTGTTAAAATAGTAAATAGAGCAGTAGAAGCTAGTGATAGAACTGTAAAAGATTTTGTAAATACTGGTGAAAATGTAGCTGTTATAGTAGATAAAGTTGAAGAGATAAATGTTATATCATCAACAAATGCTAGAGATGTAGAGGAGATATCTGAAGCAGCTAAACATCTTAATTCATTAACAAATGAATTAAACTCAGAACTTGAAACTTTCAAAACATAATAATCCACTATCTAAGTATCTCATCTTTGAGATACTTAGAATCTTAACTCAAACTAAATTTTTTATCTTACATTTAATTGTTGGTTGAAAATTAATCAATTAAATTTATTTAATCGTAAATTTTGTGATATTTATGGCTATAATTGTAGTATAAAATTGAGGTGAAGGATATAAAATGACTATCAAAGCGAAAAGGTTCTAACAGCAGTATTTAGTTTGTTACTGTTTTTAGCTTTAGTTACTACATATATAGCTGTTAGTAAATCAACAGATGCTATGTTACACAACAATATGGATAAGTTAAGTACAGTAGAAGCTGCTAAGCATGGTGAGATTTCTGCTTATTTAGATTATTTAAAAGGTCTGCTTACATCTTTAGCGGTTCAAGATGGTACAAAAGAGGCTTTTAAGGCATTTGAAAAAGGTTTTTACTCTTTAGAAGATGAGCTTAATCTACCAGAAAATAAGATTAAAAGATTAGTTATGAATGATTTAGATAATAATTATCTAAATGATGTAAACTATAAAGTACCCAGTTCTGCTCAAATAAAACCAACACAAGATTATTTACCAACTGATGTGAATGGTTTGATAGCTCAGTATATTTTTATCGTAGATAATAGTTCAAAACTTGGTGAAAAAAACAATATGAACTATAATCCTAAATATGATTCAACATATATGAAAGCTCATAAAAGATATCATGAATCTTTTAACACTTTTTTAGAAGCTTACTCCCTTTATGATATTTTTATGGTAGATATGAAAGGTAACATCATATATACTGACTTTAAAGAGAAAGATTTTGCTACAAATCTTAAAAATGGTGTATATAGTAACACAGGTATAGCTAGAGCTTATAGAAAAGCTTTAAATATGAATAAGGGTGAATTGGCATTTGATGATTTCGCACCTTATGAGCCTAGTTATAACTCTCCAGCTTCATTTATAGCAACTCCTATCTTTATAGATGGTGTTAAGCAGTGTGTTCTTATTTTTCATTAAGTCTCATCAACTGTTTCTTTTGTAGTTGACTTAGTTGAAGCAATAGTATTTACTGGTAAATTATTAGCTATTTTATACTCTCGAATCCAATTATAAATTGTTTTTGGATTCACATCTAAATCTTTACCTATTTGTAAAACTGATTCTTCACTATTTAATGCTAGTTGAATTGTTGAATCTTTAAACTCTTTTGTAAACTTACGGTTTGCCATTTTAGCCTCACTTATTCTTCTTATTTTAACTTAGAATAGCTTTTATTCTTTGTATGAATTAGTGTAGCCACATCAGAAGCTCGTGGTCTTGATGAAACAACTCACGGTGAGAAAGCTTTAAACCTTTAATAGTTGATTAAAACCATAAAAATGGTTACAATTTTAAAATTCAAAAGGGGATTAACCCCTTTTAATTAAATATGGAGTATTAATATGAAAAGAGTAGAAGCAATTATAAAACCTTTCAAATTAGAAGATGTAAAAGACGCATTAGCTGAGATTGGTATTGATGGTATGACTGTTAGTGAAGTTAAAGGTTATGGTCGTCAAAAAGGTCATAGCGAACTTTACCGTGGTGCTGAGTATGTTGTTGATTTTTTACCAAAAATCAAAATGGAGATGATTGTTACTGAAGATATGGTAGATCAAGCTACATCAGCAATCGTTGAAGCTGCTAGAACTGGTAAAATTGGTGATGGTAAAATATTTGTTAGTGATGTTGAACAAATTATTAGAATCAGAACTGGTGAAACAGATAACGAAGCTATATAATTAGCATACAATTATAAGGTGTTGATATAAAAATAACACCTTATCTTATAAAATCCTCTAAATTGGTTAAAATTTAATCAATTAAAAAACTACAACCCCTTTATTTTTAGCTAGACTTATCAAATTCACTAAAAATAAGGAGTATTCTAATGTTAGAATCTGATTTTAAATACATAATTGACACTTTCTTCGCACTATTTTCTATGGTACTAATTATATTTATGGTTCCGGGTTTTGCTATGCTTGAGGCTGGTTTAGTTAGAACTAAAAATGTTACATCTGTGCTTACTGTAAACACTATGATATATGCTGTTGCATCTATGACTTTTTTACTTATAGGTTATAAGTATGCTTTTGGTAGTTGGGATAATGATTCTATGAGTAAATGGGCTGCATTTTTATTTCAAATGGCATTTGTTGGTAAAACTGTAAATATTATGAGTGCTGGAGTGAGTGAAAGAGTGAAAATTATACCTCTTATGATTTTCACTGTTGTTATGGCTGGTTTTATATATCCTACTATAGTAAATATAACTTGGGGTTCAAACTTTTTAAGTGGTACTATGTTTGATATATCTGCTATGCACGATTTAGCAGGTTCTACTGTTATCCACTCAACAGGTGCTTGGGCATTGTTAGCTGCTATTTTAATAATGGGACCTAGAAAAGGAAGATATACAAAAACTGGAGCTATAAGAGTTATACCAGCTTCAAATATCCCTCTTGTTACACTGGGTGCTTTGATTCTATGGATAGGTTGGTTTGGGTTTAATGGTGGTTCAGTAGGTTCTATCTCTTCAAAAGAGAATGCTGATATGGTTGCACTTACTATTATGAATACAAATACTGCTGGTTTAGCAGGTGCTATCATAGCATCTATAATAATGTATGCAAGATATAAACTTTTTGATATTACGATGATTCTTAATGGTGCTTTAGGTGGTTTAGTTGCTATAACTGCTGGACCAGATTTATATGATATATATACTCCAATTATCATTGGTGCTATTGGTGGAGCTTTAGTTATTTTTGCTGTTCCATTGTTTGATAAACTAAAACTTGATGATCCAGTTGGAGCATTATCAGTTCATCTTGTAAATGGTATATGGGGTACTTTAGCTGTTGGTATATTTGTAAGTGATGTATCATTTTTAGATCAATTAAAAGGTGTTGTAGTTGTTGCTATTATCGCTTTTAGTATCTCATTTATTTCACTTTATGTTATCAATAAACTAATTAAATTTAGAGCAACTGATGATGTTCAAGTTGAAGGATTAGATGTAAATGAGTGTGGTGTAGAAGCTTACCCTGAATTTAGAAGAGCTATGTAATTAAGTAGGGTACTTTTAAGTACCCTTAACATAGGTTTCGATAATATCTGCTTTATGAATAGATATATTAATGCTTTTTCAATATCAATCTTATTACACTTTTTTTTAGCTTTTATAATCTTCTTTAATTATAAAAGTTCTCCTATAAAAGAAACTCAAAAAGAGAAAATTATTAAGATTAGTTTATCTTCCATACAAGAGGTGAAAGAGGTTAAGAATCTAAAAAATATAGATCTAAAACCTAGAAACAAACCAAAACAAAAAATCAAACCAAAATTAAATCAAAAAAAACTAGTAAAAAAAATACCAATAGTTAAAAAAACTATAAAGAAAGATAAACCTAAACCTTTAAACAATATTGTAGAACAAAAGGTTATTAACTCCAAACCTACCGATTTACCAATAAAAACTATTGCTAAGAAAAAAGTTACTAAGCAAATCGATTTTGAAGCTCAGTATATGGATAAAAATATAAAAAAGATTGTTGAGTTACTAAAAGAGAATCTTTATTATCCTAGGTCAGCAAGAAAAAGGGGAGTTGAGGGTGAGGTTGTTGTAAAGTTTAGATTATTAAAAGATTCAACGATCGATTCTATAACAATAGTTTCATCTCAGAGTAAGATTTTATCTAGGGCTGCTATCAAAACAATAAAAAACTTATCTGGAATGTTTCCAAAACCTAAGTGGGAAGTATCGTTATATGTGCCGATAAAATTTAGTTTAAAAAGGTGAGATTTATACATTAATATGTATAATAGAGTATGAAAAATTTTACAGCATCATTTATAACAATAGAAGAACTTAAAAAATCATTAGAAAAAAATATAGTTTGTGATAGTATTAAAACATTGATACAGGTGTTTAGTGCTACTACTGATGTCGATTTTATAAAAGAGATACAGGAGTATTTTAGGGAAAATTTTCCTAAAGCTACACTTCTTGGTACAACTACTGATGGTGTTATTGAAAATTCATCTGTTTATAATGATACTGTAAGTGTTGTTACATTTACTGCTTTTGAAGAAACAGATTTGAAAACTGTTTTATTGACCAATGATGTAAATGATGATGCTTTTGTGATTGGTAGAAATTTAGCTTATGAGTTATCTACTGATGAAACAAAAGCGATTATAACTTTTATAGATGGAATCAATATAAATGGTGAAGAGTATTTAAACGGAATACACTCTATAAATTCAGATGTTATTGTCTCTGGTGGATTATCAGCAGATAATGGAAAGTTAAATAAAACTTATATTTTTGATAAAGAAATATTAAGTAGTAATGGTGCTATTGGTGTATCTCTAAATTCTAAAATATTAAATGTGCGAACAAGTTATAATTTTGATTGGTTACCTATTGGTAAAAAGATGATAGTTACCAAATCGGTAAAAAATCGTATATATGAGATAGATGGAATACCTGCTGTGGATATATATGCTAAATATATGGGCGAAGAATTAGCAAAGAAACTTCCACAAGCTGGAATCGAATACCCTTTAGTATTTGAAGAAGATGGTGTTTCTATCGGTCGTGCTGTTCTGTATAAACATGAGGATAATTCTCTAACTTTTGCTGGAAATATAGAAGAGGGTAGTTCTGTTCGTTTTGGTATTGGTAATATTGAGATTATTATAAAACATAGTGATTTAAAACTAAAAGATATGTGTGATAAGTTTAAATATAAACCTGAAACTATCTTTATATATTCATGTATGGCTAGAAGAAGATTTATGAATAATCATATAGAAGATGATCTAAAAGCTATCAGAAGTTTAGGTGATATATCTGGTTTTTTTACTTATGGTGAGTTTTTTACATCTGAAAATAAAAAACAGTTGCTTAATGAGAGTATGACTATTTTAGCATTATCAGAAACTAAAGAGTTGATGAATTGTTCTACTTGTTGTGAAAATAGTGAATATGAGCTAAATATGAACAAAGAACAAATCATAGCACATCTTGCCAATACAGTTTCAAATGAATTAGCTGAATTAAACAATAATCTTGAATTAAGAGTTAAAGAGAGTTTAGAGTATATTTATAAACAAGCATATTATGATAAGCTAACAGGTTTACCAAACAGAAGTAGTTTAATATCTTACTTGGAAACTAGTGTAGAGGGTGTTGTGTTTTTACTAAATATTGATGGTTTTACAACTATTAATGATTTTTACGGTTACGATATTGGTGATAAAATTTTAAACCACCTAGCATCTATCCTTAGTAAAAAACTATCTGCTTGTGATGCTAAAATATACAAATTACCATCTGATGAGTTTGCTATATTGATTGAGATGGAAAATGATAACGAAAAAATAAGTAAAAAAATAAAAGAGATAATCACTTTAGTAGAAAATGATCAGTTTTTTATTGATGGAAATAGTATCCATGTTACCATCTCTATGTCAGCATCATTTATAAATAAAGATAATACTTGTCTAAAAGATGCTGAAATATCTTTAAAATTAGCAAAAAGAATGGGTAAAGATTATCTCATTTTTAACGAAAAACTAAGGGATGTAAGTCAATCTGAAAATAATGTTAAAATGGCTAATATTATTAAAAATGCTATATCTGAAGATAGAATTATCCCATATTTTCAACCTATCTATGATGCTGTTACTGGTAAAATCGAGAAGTATGAGTGTTTAGTGAGATTAAAAAAAGAGGATGGTGAAGTTTTAGCACCCTTTGCTTTTTTAGATATAAGTCAAACTATAAAACTTTACTCATATATAACAGAAATAATGATAAAAAAAACATTTTCATACTTTTCCAAAAATGGTTTTAATTTTAGTATAAATCTATCTTTTAGTGATATATTAAATCCTATAACTAGAAAATATATTTTTGACAAGATAGATGAATATGATGTTGGTAAGCAATTAACTATTGAGATACTAGAAACACAAGAGATAGAAAATGATGAGCGTATAAATTCATTTATATCTGAAGTGTATGCTAAAGGTGCTAAGATAGCTATTGATGATTTTGGTAGTGGTTTTGCTAATTTTGAGCATATGACTAGTATCAATTCTGATTATATGAAGATAGATGGTTCATTGGTTAAAAATATAGATAATGATAAAAATGCTAGATTGGTTGTTGAAACTATTATTATGTTTGCTAAAAAACTAAATAAAAAGACGGTTGCTGAATATGTTCATACAAAAGATGTTGAAGATGTTGTTAAGGAGCTAGGCGCTGACTATGTTCAAGGTTACTATTTAGGTAAGCCATTAGACACTGTGTTATAGCTAATAGTTTTTACGAAAAATAGGATAGAATCTGTAAATGAATCTATCCTATTTATTATTGATACTTTAATACCATAAATATATGTTTTTATTTTGGTTTATAATTGTGATTTTATTTTTTTCGGAATATTTGAAAATAAGTGGTGACCCCGAGGAGAATCGAACTCCTGTAACATGGATGAAAACCATGGATCCTAACCGCTAGACGACGGGGCCACTAAGTATGAAAAGTATAATATATGGTGACCCCGAGGAGAATCGAACTCCTGTAACATGGATGAAAACCATGGATCCTAACCGCTAGACGACGGGGCCAAAATATTATATAAATGGTGTCCTGTGATGGATTCGAACCATCGGCCACATCATTAAAAGTGACGTGCTCTACCAGCTGAGCTAACAAGACTTAAACTAAACATCTCTGTTTGTTGGGTGGAATTATAGGGGAAATATATTTTAATGTCAAGTAAAAATGAAAAGAATTTCAAAATTTATGAAATTTAGCTATTTTACCGGTTTTTTGGGTTTATATATTAAATAATGATTAACTATACTTTATGGCTAAACTTGATAAAATCTACAAAAAGGATAGTTATGTTAAAAAAAAGTTTAATATCATTTAGTTTGGTAGCAAGTTTAGCGCTTTTTAGTGGTTGTGCTAAAGATCAGTTGATTTTAAAAACATATAAACCTCCAAAAAAGCAAGAGCAAGTTAAAAAAATGGTTGAGAGTAGTGATTCAGCTGTTGGTTTTATCAATCTTCAAATTTTTGATGATATAGATTATATTTGTGAAGTTATTGGTAAAACTAGAGACACTAAGGTTATGGCAAAGGGATTGGTTAATAATATTGAAAGATTTGTAAATCAAACAAACTTTATATCATTAAATCAAGTTGAAGATGTTGCTGCTGTATCTTTAGATATGCAGATAACTGCTTTGAGATTTAGTGAAACAAAAAACTCAAGAGAGTTACATGTAACTGTAAATTTTGTGATAAGAAAAGATGGTGTTGAATTTTACTCAGAACCTTATGTTTATAACACTATAAGAAAATCAAGAGCGGGATTACAAGGTATAGCATCTAAAGATGAGATATTAAATGAAGCTTCAGCATATTTAGCTAAAAAACTTATCAAAGATATATCACCTATTAAGACTAGAAAGTTAGTTGAACTAAAAGATTTACCAGATAAATTAGCATATACGATTAACTATGCTAAAGGTAAAAACTTTAAAGGTGCTATAAAGGCTATGGAGAAGTATGATGGTGAAAAAGATATGAACTATTATTACGATCTTGGTGTTTTCTATGAGGGGTATGGTTCTCAGATAGATAATATGGCGATGTTTGCTAAAGCTGAAGAGAATTATGATAAAGCGATGGCTATGGGTGGAAGTGAAGATTCTACTATTGTTAATGGAAAAATGAAATTTGATAATTTTTATGAGGTTATTAAAAAAGTAGCACAGCAACAGGTGGCAAACTTGAAGCAAAATAGTGCTGGTCAATATGAATTATTAGATTAAAAAGGTAAAAAATGGTAAATTCTTTAAAGAAAATAGGTATAAAACTAAGTTTAGTTACAGCTATGTTAGCAACACCATCTATGGTGTTAGCTGCTAGTGGTTCAGGGTTTGTTGATGGTAGTTCAGAATCTAGTAGTGCTGCTATGGAGAATCCAACTTTTGAGGGTCAGTTAGCTAGAATCAATATTGGTATTAACCTTATTAGAATCAATACAGATATTTTAGAAAGGATGCCAATATCAGCAGATGCTCAATGGGTAGATAAGATTGTTGCCAATTTTTCATCTAAAATGTATAAAGAGACATTAAATCTAAAAGCTTTAAAAAATGATTCTTATTATTCAACTGTTGGTTTAACAAACTTTATTTTAAGAAGACCAGCTATATCTGTTTCACCACTTAGTGCTAGACTTTTTTATGAAGCAAGTATAATCTATAAAAATGAGACAAATGGTTATCCCAGTTATCATATTCCAGATATGAATGTTTTTCCAGATATTACAGATACAAAAACTTATGTGACTTTTAAAGATGATTCTAAAGTTCAGATTATAGATATTGAAGCAAAAACAGGTTTTTATAGAAATGTTGTTGAAGCTGTAATCTCACTACTTCCTGATGATTTACAAGAGGAGGTTCTTGATGCTAAAGCTGAGATGAAAGAGGCAAAAGAGATGTTCGCAGAGGCTACATCAAAAGTTGCTCAGCTTGAGGCTTGGTTAGATGATGATAAAAACTCACAATCACCAATGGTTGAGGAAAAAGAGGCTGAGTTAGAGGTTGCTAAAGCTGAAAAGGATGAGTTAGAAAAAGAGTTTGATGCTAAAGAGACAGCTTACTTAACACTTCTTGAGAGTGGAGCAGAGATGATAGGATCTGATTTTGATGAGAGTAAAATCCCTTTAGCTAAAAAGCTTCAAAAGCTTCTTGATACTGTTGATAATAACGCTATTGGTGCGATAAGTATGTTTAGTGCAGCAACTGCTGGAATGGTTCGTGGCTACTCAGTAGCTAGTGATGAGATGGAAGCTATTAATCAAGCTCAATTATTAACATCATTGGTAGGGAATCAAAAACAATTTTTAATTGAGAGATATAAAAGAATGGCTATCGGTTCTTTAATCGCTTTACCAAATATCAGTATAGGTACATATATGGCTATCTCTCAATCTAGTGAGATTGGAAAATATCAAGATATTGTAAATAAAATTTTGGAGGGTGCTAAAGCAGAGGAAGAAGCTGCCAAAGCTAATCAATAATGTTTAAATTATCTACGATTTTTATAACTCTTTTTCTATCTTTATCGTTTTTAGGTTGTGGTGGTTCAACTGCTCAACCTAAATCAACTTTATCATCAAATATGCCATCATGGTATCTATCTGAAGTGCCAACAGATAGCATAAACTTTTATGGTGTAGGTGAGGGATCAACTAAAGAGGGTGCTAAAGCAAAAGCGTTAGCTCAAATATCTGGAGCAATCTCTACAACTGTGGAATCTGCTATGGAGATGAGTGAGAGTGATAGCACTCAAAATGGTTATACACAAGAGAGCAAAACTAACATTAAATCTAGTACAGATAGTATTAAGTTTACAGGTATAACTATTATCGATACTGCTTATGTGGATGGTAAGTTTTATACATATCTAAAAGTGGATAGAGAGGTTTTATTTAACTCATTAAAAAGAGATTTAGATAATGATTATAATAAAGCGTTAAACTTACTTAAACAGATGAGATCAAGAGGCTCTTTTGAGATACTTAAAAAATCAGCTAAACTTACTAAGTTAGTAGATAAGATTTTATCTAAGCCAACTATGGAGATTTTAAAATCTATAAACCCTAGTTTTAACTCAACTCAATATAGAGAGAAAGTTATCGCTATAAAAACAGATCTTGATAATATGAGATCAGATATTGTGGTTTATTTAGAATCTAAAGATAGATTATCATCTTACTATAAAGATATTGTTGAAAAGTATATATCTAGTTATGGTTTAACTATTGTAGAATCTAAAAGAGGTGTGAGAAACCTACTTGTTTTAACTATCTCTGTAAAAGCTAGAGAGAAAAATGTTAAAACTTCTGATCCTAGACTTAGAGGTGCTAGTTTTGCTGATGTTACAGTTGTGATAACTACTAAAAATAGTGTTGGTAAAGTTGTAGCTCAAAATAGAGTTAATGTTATAAATATCTCTAAAGATGGATTAGAATCAGCTAAAATAAAAACTAAAAAGTTTGAAAGAGAGATAAAAAGAAAAGGTATTTTAAATATACTTTTAAAAGCCTCTAACTAAAACTTATGATAGTTGATTTATGAAAAGTATAATTTTTTTACTTTTTATAGTTGTTGTACTAAAAGCAGATCAACTCGAAAGTATAAATCAAGCTCTTAAAATAGGGCTTGATAAAGATAGTTACTGGTTAAAACTACTACATTTTGAAAATAAAAAATCAACCATAATCGATAAAAGTTTTTTCCTATCTTCAGATGGAGATATAGATGCTAAATCGGAACTTATCCAAACTATAAAAATATTTCAATCAAAACCAACTACTATATGTAGATACCCAGCCCGTTACAGATGGCTAAATAAAAGATTAAACTTAAATATCAAGAACCAAAACTGTATAGAGTTAAAAAAGTTTCTTAAACCAAATTTTAAAAAAGTAAAGGTTATTTTTACCTCTGAGAGATACGATTCTCCAGCTTCTATCTTTGGTCATACAATGATGAAAATAGAGAGTGATGAGATCCCTTATGCTATAAACTATGCTGCTAAGATACCTGATAAAACCGATTCTATAAGTTACATATATAAAGGTCTTAGAGGGAAGTTTGAGAGTGGGTATAGTTTTACCCCTTTTTCACTTAAAGATTATGAGTACCGTTTAGGTGAATTTCGTGATTTGATAGAGTTTTCACTAAACCTAACTAGTGATGAGATAAACAATATGATGTTACATTTTTATGAGATAAAAGATTATAAAGAGGATTATTACTTTTTATCTCATAATTGTGGCTCAGAGCTGATAAAACTTATAGATATAGCCAAATATGATAGTGATATATCTACCAAACTACAAAAGATTGTTATTCCGATAGATACCATATACCTTTTGGAGAAGCATAACTATATCTCCTCTATATTAAAAGAGGAATCTAAACTAAAACAGTTTTATAAAATAGTATCAGAATTAAACGGTGATGAAAAAAAGCTACTTTTTAAAATCATAAATAACAAATACCCTATATATAAATTTTCAAACTCTAAAGATATTACAGATGATATAAAAGATAAAATCATCTTAGCTTCTGTTAAATACTTTGAGATACACTCCATAAAAAACAGTTTAAAAAAAAGGTTTATCTATCCATATATGAAACTTATAGATTTAGAGATAAAAAGGGGAATAGAAGATATATCAGATAGTAAAATTGTTTTAGATAAAAATCCAATCTCAAACAGATTTCATAAACTTTATGGTGGTGTTAAATATGCCAAAGATTCAACACAAACGATTTTAGGTTATAGGTATCTATATAGAGATCGATTAGATCTAATCGATTCTATGAAAAAGAATGGTAGTGTTGAGTTGTTTGATATAGCTATGAGAGATAAGAAGAATCAAATCTCTTTAGATCATCTAACACTTTTAAACCTTGAAGCTATCCCAATATCTAACTCCTTTTTTAAAGAGAGTATTAACAAAATAAAAGTGGGTGTTAAAAGAGTTTTTTTAGATGATAAACTTTATGGTTATTTTGATTATGGTTTAGGGTATAAATATAGTCTAAATAGCTATTTTAACTATCAAATCTTTGTTAAGGGTGGTATCTACTACAACCATAAAGATATATATCTAGCTTCAGCTCAATCTACACTAGAGTATAGTTATAAAAACAGATATGTTAGTGAGTTTAGAGTTGAGTTAAATAGTTATACAAATGGTGTTTATGAAGATATAGTAACTTTAGATAATTATCTAAAAATAAAGAAAGATACTACTGTTAATCTATGCTTAAACTATAAGAATCAAGTTGATGATTTGGAGATGATGTTACTACTTAACTACTTTTTTTAAAAATTGTAAACAATTATTTACCACAAGGAGTTATACTTCTCTCAAGAAGATGATATAAACAAGAGAGGTAAATTACAAATGATTTCTAAAATTCAAAAGATAAAGAAAGAGGTTTCTAAAGTAGTTGTAGGGCAAGAGAAGATGATAGATGGATTCTTAGTTGCTCTATTTTGTGATGGTCATATCCTTATCGAGGGTGTACCTGGTCTTGCTAAAACAACAACTGTAAATGCTCTTGCTAAATCTTTGGGTCTTAATTTTAAAAGAGCTCAATTTACTCCAGATCTACTACCAGCTGATATTCTTGGTGCTGAGATATATGATCCTCAAAACAACAGTTTTAAGATAAAAAAAGGTCCAGTTTTTACAAACCTACTTTTAGCAGATGAGATAAATCGTGCTCCAGCAAAAGTTCAATCAGCCCTACTTGAAGTTATGCAAGAGAAACAGGTTACACTAGGTGATACAACTTTTAAAATTGATCCACCATTTTTTGTAATGGCAACTCAAAATCCACTAGAGCAAGAGGGAGTTTATCAACTTCCAGAAGCACAACTAGATAGGTTTATGTTGAAACTTGTTGTTGATTACAACACTAAAGAGGAGGAGCTTGAGATAGCTAGAAGAATCTCAAGTGGTGTTTATGAAGAGATAGAGGCTGTGGTTGATTCTAAAGATATAGATGAGATTAAAAAAGCTATAAAAGATGTTCATATAGATTCTGAAGTGGAAGAGTATATGATAGAGCTTGTAAATGCTACAAGAAATCCACAAGAGTATGGTCTTGATGAGATAAAAGATTTTATCCAGTTTGGAGCATCACCTCGTGTAAGTATAGATATGTTTAAGGCTGTTAAAGCTATGGCATTTATGAGGGGAAAAGATTTTGTGACACCGATAGATGTTGCTTATATCATAAAAGGTTTGATGCGTCACCGTATAGTTCTTACATACGAGGCAGAAGCAGAGGGTATAACTACTGATGAGATAATTCAAAAAGTTTTAGAAGCAGTAGCGATACCATAAATTTGAGTAAAGAGTAACTAATGAGTAAACTAAAAAAGATTCTAGTTCGTGCCAGACGACAAGTTTTTAGTGAGATGGTTGGAAATAATCCCTCAATGTTTCAAGGTGAGGGTTATGACTTTGTAGAGCTTCGTGAATATATGGCTGGTGATGATATTCGTCATATTGATTGGAATATCACCGCAAAGATGAGGCAACCATTTATAAAAGTTTTTCGTGAAGAGAGGGAGTTAAATGTTTCTATTGTTTCTGTTTTAAATGGTAGTGTTCACTTTGGTTCTAAAAAATTTAAACAAGAGACCATAGCAGATATTGTGGCACTTCTTAGTTATTCAACTATAAAAAATGGTGATTTACTTAGTTCATATATCTTTACAGATAGGATGATTTCACACCTAAAACCTAGTAAAAAAATAAATCAGGTTCAAACATCTGTTTCAGATATATTGAACTTTTATCCTTTAAATGAAAAGGTTGATTTTAAAGTTATAGCAGATACACTTTTTAAAAGAATCAGAAGAAAATCTCTTATCATAGTGGTTGGTGATTTTTTTGAGATTCCAAACTTTAAACTGTTGGCAAAAAAACATGAGGTTATAGCTATTATAGTTCGGGATAGACTAGAGGAGAATCCACCTGCTATGGGGTTTTCATCTTTAGTTGACCCTGAGAGTGGTGTAACACTTGAGGGTGATTTTAACTCATCAAGTGTAAAAGAGTATAACAAAAGAGTGAAAGCTCACGATTCTAAACTTTATGAAACTTTTAGGAAAGATAAAGTTAGATTTACAAAGATATATACAGATTCTTTAGTTGGTGTTGAGCTTCGTAGATTGTTTGAGGGGCGATAATGAAAAATCAAAGTTTTGATATACCACTACACGATATTAAACCTTTACTTGATGTAGATGATTACACTTTTTACTATTTTATAGGTGGTAGTTTAGTTGTTATTATCCTGATTTTAGGGGTTTTCTATCTAGCTTATAAATTTTTAAAAAATAGAAATAGATACTCAATTAGGAAAGATTACTTAGATAAGATAGCTTCATTGGATCTAAATGATACTAAAAAAACTGCTTATGCTTTAACTTTATATGGTGATATTTTTAAAGAAGATTCACCTAGACATACTCAGATGTATAAAAATATAACACAAAGATTAGAACCATATAAATATAAAAAAGTTGTAGATAAATTTGATGATGAAACTTTAGGTTATATAGAACTATATAGGGGGATGTTAGATGTTTAATGGCATATATTTTGAGTACCCTTTATTTGGGTTGATTATAGTTTTATTTATCGTTTGTGCTAAATTTTGTAAGATGAAGATACCATCTATCTATTTTCCACATACACAACAGTTCGCCACAAATACAATCTCAACATCAAAACTACTTTTTTTCCTAAAGTGGCTAGGGATTGTTATGATTATTTTAGCTTTTATGTCACCTGTAAAAGATGAACCATACCAAAGTGAACCAAAAAATGGTTATGAGATGGCACTTGTTTTAGATGCTTCACAATCTATGGAGGAGATAGGTTTTGATAGAGATAACTTACATCTAAGTAGATTTGATGTTGTAAAAAATATAGTAAAAGATTTTATATCTAAACGGGAAAATGACAATATCGGTTTAGTAGTTTTTGGGGAATACTCTTTTATCGCATCACCACTAACTTATGATGATAATATTTTAAATAAGATAGTTTCTCAGCTATATATTGGTATGGCTGGTAGATATACCGCTTTATATGAAGCTTTAGCACAAGGTGTAAACTTGTTAAAGATGAGTAGATCTAAAAGTAAAGTTATTATCCTTTTGACAGATGGTTATAACACCACTAAAAACAACTTCCCACTTGATGTGTCGATAGATTTGGCAAAAAAAGAGGGGATTAGGGTTTACCCTATCGGGATTGGTAGCTCCCGTGAGTATAACCAAAAAGTGTTACTTAAGATAGCTGATGAGACAGGTGGTGTCGCTTTTGGAGCATCTAGTGCGAGAGAGTTAAAAGCTGTATATAAAAAGATAGATGAGTTAGAAAAGTCTGAGATAAAATCTGAGAGTTTTACATATCTAAAATATTACTATATATATCCACTTTTTATAGCTTTTATATCACTTATGATTTATGTTTTTATGAGAAATAAAAGGGGTTAACTATGAGTTTTTTACATCCAAATTTTTTATATTTTGTTTTACCACCACTTTTTATACTTTTTGGTTTTTTACTTACACAAAAAGAGGCTGATCTACATTTTTTTAGTGATGAGGTGATAAGTAAATTGAGAGTTAGTGCTAACACACTAACACAACAAGCTAGAAATGCTATCTATCTTTTGATGGGGATATTGATGGTTATTGCTATGGCAAACCCAGTTATCAAAGATGGTACTATCGAGATAAAAGCTAAAAGTGCTGATATTATGATAGCACTAGATATATCAGATTCTATGCTTGCTAAAGATGTTTATCCAAATAGATTGGAACTAGCTAAACAAAAAGCCTTATCACTCTTAGAAGATGCTCCAAATGAGAGGATAGGGGTGGTGGCTTTTGCTAAAAAATCGTATCTTGTTTCCCCTCTTAGTTTTGACCATGAGGCTGTTCGTTTTTTACTTAGTAAACTAAACACAACATCTATCACACAAAAGGGTACAGATTTTTTAGGTATCTTAGATGTGATAGCAAAAGTAAAAAATAAAAACAGTAAAAAATATCTACTTATTTTAAGTGATGGTGGTGATAGTAAAGATTTTTCTAATGAGATAGCTTATGCTAAAGAGAACAATATCGTAGTTTTTGTTTTAGGTATAGGTACACAAAAAGGTGCTCCGATAAAACAGGCAGATGGCTCTTTTATAAAATATAAGGGTGATATTATCATCACAAAACTAAACGATTCTATCTCTGAGTTAGCAACTAAAAGTGGTGGTGTTTATATACAAAACACAACTTCAGATAGTGATATAAAAGCTATGTTAAAAGAGATAGAGAGTATGAGTGAGGAGAAAGAGTTGAAATCTCAAGAGATACCAAAATATACACCACTCTTTTACTATCCACTAGGTTTAGCGATAGTTCTTTTACTTATAGCTACAAGCTCTGTTGGTAGAGGCTTAAAAACTACACTTCCAGCATTAGCTCTTATAACACTATTTATGGGGGTAGATTCTAAAGCTGATGTTTTAGATTTTATGGAGTTAGAAAAAGCAAAAAAAGCTTACCAAAGTGGTGATTTTAAAAGTTCGGCACAAGAGTATGAGAGTTATGCTAAAAATCAAAATAATCCACAAAGTTTTTATAATGCTGGAAACTCTTACTATAAAGATGGTGATTATGGTAATGCTTTAAAATCTTATAAAAGAGCTATCTTTAGAGATAATGAGCAAAAAGCGAAAAACTATGCCAACATAGGTAACACCTATGTGAAGCAGGGTAAAAAGGGTGGTTTAGAAAAAGCGATAGAGGCTTATGAAAAATCTTTAAAAATAAAAGAGGATAAAGATACTCGTGAGAACCTAGAGGCTGTTAAAAAGTTTTTAGAGAAGAAAAAAGAGCAATCTAAAAATAAAAATGATAAGAAAAAATCTGATAAAGATAAAAAATTAGATAAAAAAGATGGCGATTCTAACTCAAACAAAGATTCTAAATCTGATAAAGATAAAAACTCTAAAAACAAAAAAAGTGATTCAGATAAAAATAAAAATTCTGATAAACAAAAAGAGAGATCAGAGAAGAACAAAGATTCTAAAGCTAATGATTCTAAAACAGATAAGCAGAAAAATCAAGCTGAGAAAAAAGAGAATCAAAACAATGGTGATGATTCTAAGAAAGATAAAAAGCAAGATGAATCTAAACAGCCAAAAGAGAAAAAAGATAAAGAGAAAAACTCTAATGCTACTACGAAACAACAGCAAGGTTCACCTGTTAAGATGAGCGATAGTGAGGCTAAGAAATGGCTTCAAAGGTTAAATGGTGAGAAACATACATATATGTATAGATTAGATACTAAAAGAGATATAGAGGAGAATAGAGATGAAAAACCTTGGTAAGATGATAATTTTAATATTTTTAGTTCCATTTACACTTTTTGGAAATATAACAGCTAGTGTAGATAGCACTAGTGTGGAGTTGGGTGATGCTGTAACTTTAAGTTTAAAACTCTCTGGTGATGATATAGAAAAACCAAATCTATATACAATTTGCGATAGTGATATCATCTCATCGGGCTCACAAACAAGCATAGCTGTTGTTAATGGTAAATACTCTAAAGAGTATATCTTAAGTTATCAGTTTGTACCACAAGAGAGTTGTGTGATAGAACCGATAGAGTTGATGATAGATGGTGAAAAAGAGAAAACAAAAGCTATTAAGATAAAGGTTGGTGAGGTTAAAAGCTCTAAAGATTCTGATTTTTCTTTAGAGTTAAAAACTGATAAGAAAGAGTTTTATGTTGGTGAGAACTTTAAATTAACACTGCTTTTAAAACAGAAAAAACAGACCAATGCGGTAGATAGTAAGTTTATACCATCATCTATGAAAGGTTTTTGGGTTAAGAGTGAATCTAAACCTATAAGATATGATGATGGTGATTATATTGTTACTAAGGTTGATTATGTACTAGCTCCACAAAGGGTGGGGGAGTTGAGCATAGATAAAGCAAAACTAAAAATAGCTACCCGTTTATCTAGTAGAAATAGTTGGAGTGGTTTTGGGGTAAATGTTAAATGGAAAACATACTTCTCTAACTCTTTAAAGATAAACGTAAAACCTTTACCAAATGGTGTGAATCTTATAGGTGATTTTAAAATCAAAGCTAATGTAGATAAAGTTGTTGTTAACGCAGGTGAAGCTATCAACATAACTGTTGAGGTTGATGGTGATGGGAATTTAGAGGATATTAAAAGTTTTAAACCATACATAGATGGTGTGAGTGTTTTTGATGAAAAGATAGTGATAGATGGAGATAAACTCACTCAAAAGTTAGCTTTTGTATCTGATGAGAGTTTTACAATCCCACCATTTAGCATAAAATATTTTGATTCTAAAACAAAAAAAGTTAAAACTATAAAAACGAAAGAGGTAAAAGTATCTGTTAAAAACACTAAACCAAAAGGTGAGTTAGTGATAAAAAAAGATCTAAAACCTAAAACCATTTTAGAAAAAGAAAAAGTAGTAACTACCACATCAGATATATCTTATATCTATATAGTTGTCGCTACTATTATAGGGTTTATTCTTGGTGTTTTAGTGATGATTATAAAACCGTGGAGTATTATCTCTAGCGAGAAACCAAAAAAAGTATCTATAAAAGAGCCAAAACAACTCTTTATAAAGCTTTTACCATTCAAAGATGATAAAGATGTCCAATCGATACTAGATTCTTTAGAGAACCATATCTACTCAAATCAACCTTTAGATGTTGATAAAAAAGTTTTAAAAGAGATTCTTTTAAAATATAGAATCGATTGAT
>Ga0256837_1000262_pt1 | contig 46799 bp, 48 predicted proteins | sample 4562384metaG_FD_185976 | JGI IMG/M metagenome (GOLD analysis project Ga0256837, IMG submission 185976) | Hydrothermal vent microbial communities from Guaymas Basin, Mexico - 4561-384 | ecosystem: Environmental > Aquatic > Marine > Hydrothermal vents | place: Mexico: Guaymas Basin | collected... | reverse complement strand
TGATGATACTGCTCCCTTCGGGAGTGGGAAAGTAGGTCCCTGCTAGGATTTAAAGTAAATACTCTTTTTAGTATTGCACTTTGCTTTTATCTCCCTTTCCCTTATTAAAGGGTCTGGCACTTGGTTTGTTTTATTGTATTATCCTTTATTCTAACTTTCAATAATCCAATGAAAGCTATAAAGATTTTTAATTTTTGGTACTGACCGAATAGCATTAATTTAATCTCTTTTAAATTAAGATTAACAAAGAACATAGTGAGTCTATTGCCAACCACTCAAAAGATTTGGAATGTGCCTTTGTTTTTCTTACTAAATAAATTGATATTTTATCCCTCATTTAAGAATTTAAATTTTTCACAATATTTGTCCATTTTGATTCTTTTTGAGTGGCTTTTTCCCATATATATTATCATATGTAAAATGACTGTCTGTATAATAATTATCCACTTTTAATTTAAAAATCATTTCTTTTTCCTCATCACTCATTCTTTTGTATGGTCTTTTTACCTTTATCTGTATCTACTTTCATTGAATAATCTTTTTTTCAATAAAAAGTAACTTTTGTTCCTTGTTTGGTCAGTACCGTTATAAATAAATCTTTCAATTTTTATTCCTTTTTGGTATAATATTAATAGATTTTAAATCAGGCAAAATATTGCTTTTTTTATAAATTTTATACAATTTTAGCATTTTTTGCCGAATTTAAAAAAGTTCTTTGAAAACCCGAAATTTAGGCATTTTGTTGCAAAAAGTCGCATTAAAAATTTTTAATGTTAATTTAATATTTGCTTTCAAAAGTCCGAAATTTAGGACTATTGAAACACCGACCCGATTTAAGGGGATTGCGACGTTCTAAATTGTTGCTGTAAACTGGTAAGTTCTTCTATTGATTGAAACACCGACCCGATTTAAGGGGATTGCGACAATTGATAGACAAGATGCGGATCAAACTCTTGAATTGAAACACCGACCCGATTTAAGGGGATTGCGACTGTAGGTGGAAAACTACCATGACCGCTACCTGTATATTGAAACACCGACCCGATTTAAGGGGATTGCGACTTTTGATTTTATCCCAAACTCTAAACTTAATTTCATTGAAACACCGACCCGATTTAAGGGGATTGCGACTCTTTCTAAATTTTCAAGTTCTTTTTTTGTTTGTATTGAAACACCGACCCGATTTAAGGGGATTGCGACCTAAATCCTAAACCCTATATCCTAAATCCTCACTCACTTCATTGAAACACCGACCCGATTTAAGGGGAGGAGAAGCGTTAAACAAACGACAAGCAGTTGTCGTTTGTAGCTTTGCACGGCGTTTGTGATGTATGAGCAAAGCGAAGAACACTACAGAACGTCAGCATCTATTTAAATAAGCACTGACCAAACAAGGAACAAAAGTTACTTTTTATTGAAAAAAAGATTATTCAATGAAAGTAGATACAGATAAAGGTAAAAAGACCATACAAAAGAATGAGTGATGAGGAAAAAGAAATGATTTTTAAATTAAAAGTGGATAATTATTATACAGACAGTCATTTTACATATGATAATATATATGGGAAAAAGCCACTCAAAAAGAATCAAAATGGACAAATATTGTGAAAAATTTAAATTCTTAAATGAGGGATAAAATATCAATTTATTTAGTAAGAAAAACAAAGGCACATTCCAAATCTTTTGAGTGGTTGGCAATAGACTCGCTATGTTCTTTGTTAATCTTAATTTAAAAGGAAATTGATATCTTTTCTATTTTTTTTATTTCTTTAATTATAGATTTTCTGGGGTTTTTAGGGTCGATGTAAGGGGGGCGATATTTTTTATCCCATAGGTTGTTTTCTTTTATCCATTTTTCACAGCAGTTTTGGTTTAGGATACTAAAAGTTTTTAAAGGGTATTTTAAGGCTAAACCGTATAAAAATCTGTTAGTTACAATTTTTGGGTGTTTTTTTATAGATATCTCTTTTTTTAAACGATTTGGAAGATTTAGGGAGGTGGAGAGTTTTTGAAATGGGATGTTTTTAAAGTATCTTAAATGGTATAAAAAATAACTTTCAATCGGGTTTATTTTATAGATTTTTGCTAAATAGAAAAATTCTTTTTGATTAAATTTTAAATTTAGTAGCTTTTTAGCGATTTTAAGTTTGATAAAATAATAAAATCCATAATAGAGATAATTTGATCTAAACATTTTTTCAAATTCCATATAAATTCTCTCCTTGCTTAAGTCACTTAGATCTATGTTTTGACAAAGCTTTATAGTCTCAGGGGTTATTTTGAATTTAAGTCTACTTGCAAATTGCATAGCCCTTAGAACTCTCAATGAATCTTCTACAAAAGTCTTATTATCGATATGTCGGATAAGTTTTTTTTTGATATCTTCAATTCCACCCCAAAAATCAAGAATTTCATTTGTATATATGTTTTTCATTAAAGCGTTCATTCTAAAATCTCTTCTGCGTGATGCTTCTTTTTCGTTTTGGGTGAGTTTTACTTCAAAGCCTTTGTGGCCGTGTCCCACTTTACTTTCTGTTCGTGGTAGGGATATGTCAAAATTTTTCCATTTATATACAAAAAAGCTTTTTCCAACTCCTTTGGCTCCTAGTTTTTGCATTAGTTTATCAAACTCTTCTTGAGATATATTATAAACTTCTAAATCATACTCTTTTGATTTAATTCCTAAAACTTCATCCCTAACACATCCACCGACTAAATAGACTTTTTTTGTATAGGGAGCAAAAAAGTTTTTTAAAAATTCCAGGTCTTTATTTTCCATTTAGTTTTTCTTCTATTTTTACTAGGAGATATTCTAAGAAATTTAAAGTAACATCAAGTTTTACATCTAAGTTTTCGGTATTAGGAGATTGTAAGCCTTCAAATAAAATTAAAATTCTCTCTTTTATGTGTTTTAAGAATTCTTCGTTACATTCAGATTCCGATTTTAAAGTAAGTTTTTCTTCTGTAAATTCTATATCGCTTTCTATTTCTTGGATTGTTTCTAAAATAGTCTCTTTTATATCTTTCATTTTAACTCGCTTAGCCATTTTTCAAATTCATATCTGTTTTTTTGGTTTATATTATTAAACTCTTTTAATTTTATAATGTTTACTCCGTCGAATTTTTTTCTTTTTTTTAATCTGTCTATAGCTTCTAAGATTTCTTTGTCGGGATTTTTTTTAGCGATGTTCTCATAAATTTCCAAGGCTTCTTTTTTGAAGCCCTGGATTTCTAGTATTTGAGCGTAAGTTTTTGTTTTAGTGAGCGGCATGGTCTGCTATTAAGCTACCCATTTCAGATGTGGTTACTACTTCTTTTGCGTCAAACGAAGCTAAATCTTTTGTTCTGTAACCTTCTGCTAATACTTTTTTGATTGCTTCTTTTATTCTTTTTGCTCCGGATGTTTCTCCTAAATAATCAAGCATCATAGCTGCACTAAGTATTGTAGCTATAGGATTTGCTATACCTTGACCGGCAATATCAGGAGCACTTCCGTGGATTGGTTCAAACAGTCCCACTTTCCCACCTATACTTGCACTAGGAAGTAAACCAATGCTTCCTACAATCATACTCGCCTCATCACTTAAGATATCACCAAAAATGTTTCCGGTTAAGATTACGTCAAACTGTTTAGGGTCTCTTACAAGCTGCATTGCAGCGTTGTCTACGTACATATGTTCAAGTTCAACTTCCGGGTAATTTTTAGCAACTTCGTTTACAACCTCTCTCCAAAGTTCGCTAACTTCAAGTACGTTTGCTTTATCTACAGACGTTACTTTTTTGTTTCTTTTTATAGCTTCTTCAAATGCAACTTTTGCGATTCTTTCGATTTCATCTCTTGTATAAATCATTGTGTTGTAAGCTTTGTTGTCATCTTTGTATCTAGGCTCTCCAAAGTAGATTCCACCGGTTAATTCTCTTACTACTGTTAAATCTACCCCTTTTATAACTTCTGGTTTAAGGCTTGAAGCGTTTACTAATTCGTCAAAAATAATAGCCGGTCTTATATTTGCAAACAGTCCTAAAGATTTTCTAAGTTTAAGAAGACCACTTTCCGGTCTTTTTTCTTTTGGTAAGTTATCCCATTTAGGTCCACCTATCGCACCAAATAAAATAGCGTCTGAATTAAGAGAACCTTTTATAGTTTCATCTGGACAAGGGTTGTCAAATACATCAACGGCGGCTCCGCCTAATAAGTATTCTTTATATTCCAAGTTAAACCCTTCTTTGCTGGCTACTGCATCGAGTACTTTAATAGCTTCTTCTACAATTTCAGGACCTATTCCGTCACCTTTTATTACGGCTATTTTGTAATTTCTCATTTTTGTTCCTTTAACATTTCTTTTGCGAAGTTTATAAGCCCACCGGCTGCAATTAAGTTTTGCATAAAAGGAGGAATCGGAGTAAATTTATAATTTTTTCCGGTGTCTACGTTGTGGATAATTCCTTTGTCAAGGTCGATTTTAATTAAATCACCCTCATTAATTTCGTCACTCTCAAGAAGTTCGAAAATCGGAAGCCCCATATTAAAACTGTTTCTGTAAAAAATTCTGGCAAAGCTTTTTGCAATTACAGCTGCAACTCCTGCGGCTTTTAAGGCAATCGGAGCGTGTTCACGACTACTACCACTACCAAAGTTGTATCCGGCAACTATGATATCTCCCGGTCTTACTTTTTTAGGAAATTCCGGGTCTGCATCTTCCATTACGTGTTTTGCGAGTTCGTGAGGGTCAGAAGTGTTTAGATATCTTGCCGGAATAATTAAATCCGTATCAATATTATCACCAAATTTCCATACTCTTCCTGTAATAATATTCATAAAATTCCTTTTTTATTTTGAATTTTAGCAAAAATGAGTATAAAAAAGAAATTTAGCTAAGTTTAATAAGTGTTAAAGTACTAAATAATATAATTGATTCTACTAAAAAAAAGATTAAAGATTTTTTTGCAAGTTCTTTTGAAAAAAACAAAACTATAAAAAATTTGGTAATGGTATTGCTTAAAGAGGCTATTAAAATCCCTATACTTGCGTTTTTTAAGGATATGGATTTTTGGCTTAGTTCTCCTAAAGAGAGGGTAATTGCGTCTACATCGCTAAATCCGGAAATAAAAGAGACTATAAAAATTCCGGTGTTTCCGAAATTGTTGTGGGCGTATTCTATTAAGGCGTAAATTATTGCAAAAATAATCGCAAATTTTATGGCTTCGTTTAATTCCAGAGGATTTTTTTCTAAAAGATTAAAAAATGTAACGGCTTTTGTGGATTTTTTGAAAAAGTAATAAGATATGAAAATTCCGTAAACTGTAGCTATAAAATACGGCAAGAAAAGGTATTTTGAAAGTTGAGGATTTGTAATGTAGCTTTCTATAAACACTCTTGCAAACATTAAGGTATTTGCTATGGAAATACCGGCTAGATATGTTAAAAGGGATGTTTTAGATTCTTTATACATTGCACTAAAACTTGCAGTTACGGCAGTTGAACTTATAAATCCTCCGGCTGCTGCTGTGAATAAGAGTCCTTTTTTTCCAAAAAACTTAATTCCTAAATATCCTATAAATGATAAAGAAGCGATAATTATAGCCATAAGCCAGGTTTTGTAAGGATTAAAGAGATTAAAAAACGTTTTATTGGGAAGAATCGGTAAAAGTAAAAAGCTCATAACCAAAAGCAGTATAGCGGCGTTTGTCTCTTTTGAGGTAATTTTTGTTTCTATTTTTTGAAGCAGGGGTTTTATATTTAATATAACTATAGTGGTTATGGCTGTAAAAATAGCGTATGTCGGGAGTTTATAGTAGACCATTATTCCTATTATAAAAGTTATTAAATAGGCTATATTTGTTGTTATTCCGTCTTGTTTTGTGTATTTTGTTTTAAGGAAATAGGCTGTTAGGGAAAAGACTGTTACTGCTAAAAAAGAGATTATTAAAAAATTTTTTTCAAAAGAGTTTACCCAGGCACTTAAATAGCCTAAAAAAGAGGTAAGGGCAAAACTTCTACTTCCGGCGAAGGTACTTTTGTAAGTTAAACTTCTTTGAAGCCCTATTAAAAATCCGAGTATCAATGCAAGAAGTAAAGATTTTATAATTTCTATTTGCATATTGGCCTTTTTTGATAATTATATAAAATTTTTTGATAAAATTATGCAAAAAAAGGACTCTTTTGAGAAAAGCCGTCGCTTTTACCGGTCCTAGCAATTCCGGTAAGACTACTTTAATTGAAAAAATTGCCAAAAGATTAATAAGTTCGTATAAACTTGCTATTATTAAAAATGACCCTAGTGATAAGGCCGTTTTTGATAAAGAGGGTAAGGATAGTTATAAATTTTATCAAACCGGTGCTGAAGTTGTAGTAACGTCTCCTACGCGTACGACTTATTTTTCTCATAGGCAAAAATCTTTGGATGAGATTATTGAGATGATAAAAGATTTCGATATTTTGCTAGTGGAAGGGTTAAAGTATCTTCCTCTTCCAAGAATTGCCGTTTTTAGAGGAGATGTGGATGAGAGTTATTTTAGATATATAAAAGCGGTAGCGATTGATGAGAGTGTGGATAAAAGCAAAATCCCTTCTCACATTGAAATACTTGATTTGAATAATATCGATGAAATTATCGAGTGGGTTTTAAATAACGCAGAGGATATATAAAGGAGAGAAAATGACTGAAATTATCAATTCAATCAAACAAATAGCGATAGAAATTAAAGACGCTATAAAAACAAAAGATACCGGAAAAGTGGAAACGCAAAATGCCAGTGGAGATGTACAGGTAAAGCTTGATGTAATAAGCGATGAGATAGTTGAGAAGTATTTAATAAAAACTTCAAGTGTGGCAGAAATTATGAGTGAAGAAAAAGAAAAACCGATAGCTTGTAATGAAACCGGTGAATATCTTGTGGCTTATGACCCGCTTGATGGGAGTAGTCTCATTGATGTGGATTTGAGTGTGGGAAGTATTTTCGGAATTTATAAGGGAAGTTACAGTGGTCCTAATATAGTTGCAGCTGTTTATGTAGTATATGGACCAAGAGTTGAAATGGTAATAGCTAGGGATAATGTAGAGCTTTTTAGATTAAATGAAAATACAAATGAATTTGAATTTGTAAAAGAGTTGAGATTAAACGAAAAAGGAAAAATCTTAGCACCGGGAGGTACTCAAAAACATTGGTATCCTTACCATAAAGAAATGATTGATTCTCTTTTTAAAGAAGGATATAGACTTAGATATTCAGGTGGAATGGTTCCGGATTTACATCAGATTTTACTTAAAGGTGGCGGACTTTTTGCGTATCCCGGAACTACCGATAAACCAAAAGGTAAACTTAGAAAACTTTTTGAGGTGTTTCCTTTTGCTTATGTTTATACAAAAGCCGGAGGCCTTGCCATAGATGAGAGGGACTCTTTATTAGAACTTGGAGTTGATGGTTATCACGATACGACACCTTGTTTTTTTGGAAGCAATTATGAAATCGCAAAAGTTTTAACAACATACGAAGGGGCAGAAAAATGAGCGACAAGTGTAAAACTTATTATTTAACAACACCTATATATTATGTAAACGACATACCTCATATCGGACATGCATATACGACTATCATAACTGATACGATAGCAAGATATGCAAGGCTTAAGGGAATTGATACGTTTTTTTTGACAGGAACTGACGAACACGGGCAAAAAATAGAAGAAGCTGCAAGAAAAAGAGGAAAATCTCCAAAAGAGTATGCCGATGAGATAAGTGCCAAATTTAAAGGATTATGGGACGAATTCGAAATAAGTTATGATAAATTCATAAGAACGACCGACCCGGAGCATATAAAAGGCGTTCAAAAAGCGTTTCTTGAAATGTATAAAAAAGGCGATATTTACAAAGACTATTATGAGGGGCATTACTGCGTAAGCTGTGAGAGTTTTGTAGCTCCAAGCCAGCTTGTAAATGATGAATTATGTCCTGATTGCGGGAAACCTACAAGAATAATTAAAGAAGAAAGCTACTTTTTTAAACTTTCAAAATATCAAGACCAAATACTTGATTGGCTAAAAAACAAAAAACCAATCCTTCCGGAAGCTAAAGCAAATGAAGTTATAAGATTTGTAGAAGAGGGATTAAAAGATCTTTCAATTACAAGAACTTCATTTGAATGGGGAGTTAAACTTCCGCCTGAAATTAATGATCCAAAACACGTTGTTTATGTATGGCTTGATGCACTTTTTAATTATTTAACAGCTCTTGGATATGGAAGCGAAGATGAAAGTAAATTAAAAAAATATTGGCCTGCAAAACTGCATATTGTAGGAAAAGATATTTTAAAATTCCACGCGGTTTATTGGCCGGCGTTTTTAATGAGTATAGGTTATGAATTACCAAAACATATAGCCGCTCACGGATGGTGGACAAGAGACGGTGAGAAAATGAGTAAATCTAAAGGAAACGTAATCAATCCGAAAGAGGTTGCCGACGCTTACGGAGTTGAGAACTTTAGGTATTTTATGTTAAGAGAAGTTCCTTTCGGTGCTGACGGGGATTTTAGTGAAAAAGCGTTAATTGACAGAATTAATAACGACCTTGGAAACGATTTAGGAAACTTACTAAATAGAATTATCGGTATGGCTTATAAATATTTTGACGGTAAAGTTACAAGCGAGGGTGTTGAAAAATATTTTGCTAAAGAGTTAAATGAGGCAAGAGAGATTGGGATTCATTTAGAAGAGAAGTATCTTTGGAAAATGCAAACTCATAAATTTTTAGAAGAACTTTGGAAAGTTTTAAGTATAGGAAATAAAGCCATTGATAAGTATAAACCGTGGGAGTTGATGAAAAATGGAGAAACTCAAAAAGCAGCGGCACTTATAGGACTTATTGCCAATCTTTTAGCTATGGTTGCTGTAAACTTACACGCAGTTATGCCAAAAACAACTTCAAAAATAGCCGATTCTTTAGGATTTGAGATAAACAGTGATACTTTTAAAGAGATTATGCAAGGAAAATTGCTTAAAGATTTTGTAATTAAAAAAATCCCACCACTTTTTCCTAAAATTGAAAAACCTTTAATGAAAAAACCGGAAGTAAAAGAAGAAAAACCTCAAAATTTAATTACGATTGATGAATTCTTTAAAACAGAACTTAAAATCGGAAAAGTAGTAGTGGCAGAGGAAGTTAAAAAATCTAAAAAACTTCTTAGACTTGAAGTGGATTTGGGAGAAGGTAAACTTCGTCAAATTATTGCCGGAATAAAAGAGTATTATAAACCGGAAGAATTGCTTGATACTTATGTTTGTGTAGTAGCAAATCTAAAACCTGCAAAACTTATGGGAATGGTAAGTGAGGGGATGCTTTTAGGAGCGAAAGACGAGAGTGGATTTAGTTTAATTAGACCGGAAAAACCTAAAAAACCGGGTACTCCTGTAAAATAAGGATAAAACGGCTTAATTTTAATAATGAAGGAAAGCTTTGAAAATAGAAACTCTTGTAAATTTAGTGGGGGGAGAGCTTTTAAACTCCCCTTATATCAGTGAAGTAACTTCTTATACTAAAAACGTTGATGAGGTAGTAAGGGGAAGTTGCTTTTTTGTTGAAAATGAAAGTGATATCCCTAAGGCTGTTAAAAACGGAGCTTATGCTATTGTTTCCGAAAAATATGAAAATATTATCGATAATGAAATTGCTTGGATTAAAGTTGAGTCAATTCAAAAGGCTATAACCGATATTTTTAAATATGAAAATCTTCAAACCACTATTTATTTTTGTGACGAAATTACCGAACATATTGTTTCTAAAATGAATTTAGACAATAATTTGATTATTTTAAAATCTTATGACGATTTGCTTTATTCTCTTAATTTTTCAAAAATACTTTTAACTTCAAAGCAGATTTTTAAAGAACTTTTTTCCAATATAAAAGATATAAAACAAAAAGATATTCCCCTCAAGCAAGACGGGCTTTTTTACTGTATTTATAATAACCAAAAAATTTTTTTGCCTTATGTTTATAAGAGTGAATTTTCTAAAGCTTTAAATTTTTTTGAGGAGAATTCTTTAAAATATACTCTTGAATTTGAACTTGATAGATTTAAACCGGTATTTGTAAACTATAAATTACAAGAGGTTAATTTCGGAGAGAGTGAGAGGGTTTTGATTAAGGGTATTAAAAACGATACTTTTTTCTTTAAAGAGCTTAATTACTTTATTCAAAACACTAAACACGCTAAGAGTGTTGTGGTAAATGAGAACATAAAAGAGCTTTTAAATGTTCCTTTTAACTTTGCTATGCTTGTTGATTTTGATATAAAAATAACTAAAAGTGAAAACCAGGGGAGTTTGTTTTGATTAAGTTAGAAGAAATAAAAACAATTGCAAAAGGTAAATTTTTAGAATTAAAAGAGGTCTTTTTTGATTATAAAGGTAAAAAAAGACGTTGGGAAGTATGTTCTTCGATGGATAGTGTAGCGATACTTATCTATGATAAGGATTTAAAATCAATAGTATTGGTTAAACAATTTAGACTTCCGGTTTATTTAAAAAACGGTGACGGATTTACTTATGAGCTTTGTGCCGGACTTTGTGATAAGGATAAATGTTCTCTTGAAATTGCTAAAGAAGAGGTGTTGGAAGAGTGTGGGTATGATGTTGATAGCAGTAGAATAAAAAAAATTACTTCAACGTGGGCTAGTGTCGGGACTAATGCTGCTAATCAGACTATTTATTATGTAGAAGTTGAAAAAAAAGATAAAATTCATAAAGGGGGAGGTGTGGACGATGAAGACATAGAGGTTTTTTATTTGGATGAAAGTAGAGTTGAAGAGTTTGTTTTTGACGAAACTAAAGTTGTTACGCCGGGGGCTAAATTTGCCCTTCTTTGGTGGCTTTATAATAAAAAAAATAATCAAAAGGAGAAGAGATGAAACATATTTTTAGAGAATATGATATAAGGGGTATTTTTAATAAGGATTTAAAAGAGGGTATTGTTAAAAAAATAGGTTATTTTCTTGGAAAAAAGATTAATAAAGAGTATGTGTTTGTAAGTTATGATGCAAGGACTCATTCACCGATTCTTCATAATTGGCTTGTAAGTGGACTTAATAAAGCAGGTAAAAAAGTGATAAGTGGAGGAATGCTTCCGACAGGTGCTAATTATTTTGCGAATTTTAGACCTTTGTGTGTTGAGGGTATCGGAAAAGTAGAAATAGGAGGAAGTATTCAAATAACAGGCTCTCACAATCCACCGGAATATAACGGATTTAAAATTACAATTGATAAAGCTCCTTTTTTCGGTAAAGATATTTATGCCCTGGGGGATGAAATTTTAAGCAGCGATATAAAAATAGAAGATAATGAAGAAGTAATTAAATATGATTTAAAGAGTGATTATGTGGATTATTTGGCAAATCAATTTTCTCATTTAAAAGGGCTTGATTTAAATGCGGTGTTTGACTGCGGTAATGGAGTTGCTGGGGTTGTTTTAAGAGATGTTCTTGAAAGAGTAGGAGTTAAAAATTATGAAATTCTTTTTGAAAATCCGGACGGAACTTTTCCGAATCATCATCCTGACCCTACGGAAGAAGAAAATCTTGCATGGGTAAAAGAGGCTGTTAAAAACGGAAGAGATTATGCGTTTGCGTTTGACGGAGATGCCGATAGGATTGCGTTTTTGGATAAATATTATAACTACAAAGGTGATATCTTAGCTTACTTTTTTGCAAAAAATATGGATAATCCTTGTGTTATTAGCGAAGTAAAAGCCACTCAAGTTATGTATGATGAAATAAATAAATTCGGACGTGCCATTATGTATAAAACGGGTCATAGTAATTTAAAAACTTTATTAAAAAAAGAAAATTGTGATTTGGCAGCAGAAGTGAGCGGACATATTTTCTTTAACGATAGATACTTCGGTATTGATGATGCTATTTATGTAGCTTTTAGAATAATGGAACTTATAAAGAGCGGATTTAATTTTAAAGAAGAGTTTGAAAAACTTCCTCGCGTTTATAATACGGATGAGATAAAAGTAAAAACAACGGAAGATAAAAAGTTTAAAATAATTGAAGAGCTTAAAAAATATCTTCAAGAAAATAAAGAAAAATTTGCTATAAAAGAAATTGTAGATGTTGACGGTGTGAGAGTTATTTTTGAAAACGGATGGGGACTTGTAAGAGCTAGTAATACTACACCGGTGCTTGTTACTAGATTTGAGGCTAAAACTACTGATGACTTACAAAAGATTCAAGAACTTCTAACAACTTCTTTAAATAAATTTCTTTAATTTTTTTTCTTTCTTTTTTTACTTTATAAAAGTTGATTGACTTTGACTCAATTTTATTGTATAATGTTGCAATAAAATTGCATATATTGTATAATTCAAAGGAGGGGAAATGAATAAAAGTTTATATGAAGTATTAGGTGTTAGTGAAAACGCTACACAAGATGAGATAAAAAAAGCTTATAGAAAATTGGCAAGGAAATATCACCCGGATATTTGTAAAAAACCGGAATGTGAAGAAAAATTTAAAGAAATTAATACGGCTTATGAAATTTTAGGTGACCCGGAAAAAAGAAAACAGTATGACCAAATGGGTGATAGTATGTTTAACGGTCAAAACTTCCAGGACTTTTACAGACAACATAAAGATGTTGATTTAGAAGATATCTTGTCTCAAATTTTCGGAGGCGGTTTTTCCAGACGCTCCAGCAGTGGATTTGGTGGTTTCGGATTTGACGGATTCGGAGGTTTTGGTGGAGGTTTCGCTCCGGATTTGGATATCCACGCTGCTATTAAGATACCTTTTGATTTAGCGATGAAAGGTGGTGTTTATAGTATCAATCTAAATGGTAAGACTATAAAAGTGAAAATACCGGAAGGTATTAAAACGGGACAAAAACTAAGAGTTAGAGGAAAGGGTAAAACTTTTCAAGGTCAAAGAGGTGATTTGATTTTGGAAGTTGAAGTTACTCCGTCTCCTGAATGGGAAAGAAAAGGGGATGATTTATATAAAAAGATTGATGTACCTTTAAAAACAATGATTTTTGGTGGAAAAGTAGGGGTGGATACTTTTAAAGGACATATTAACGTAAAAGTACCTCAAAATTCTAAATGTTGCCAAAAATTAAGAGTTAAAGGGTATGGGGTTAAAAACGGAGACTTGTATCTTGAATTAAGACCTATATTGCCGAAAGTTGAAGAACTTGATGAAAAATTGGCAAAACTTATGCAGGAGAAATTACCGTCATAATCTTATAAAAGGAGGTGAACTATGTATAGTTATGACGAACCGGTTTATTTAATCAGTGTAGTTAGTAAAATATTAAATATCCATCCTCAGACTCTTAGACAATATGAAAGAGAAGGTCTTATTAAACCTAGTAGAACCGAAGGCAAAATGAGATTATATTCTCAAAGAGATATTGACAGGCTAAAGCTTATTTTGTCTTTAGTAAGAGACCTTGGAGTTAATTTAGCCGGAGTTGAGATTATTTTACAGCTTAAAGAAGAGATTGAAGAGTTGCAAAAAGAGATTGAGATTTTAAAAAAACAACAAGGGCAAATTCCTAGGAATAGGAGTGTGGTAATAAAAAAAGAAAATTATCAACTTATTTTGGTTCCTAATAGAGAGAATTAGAATAAGTTAAAAGGTAATGTTACTGCTCTTTTAAATAGTTCGAAGGGAGAGAGTAAAATCTCTTTTCCTAAATCTTGCTCTACTTGAGGATTATTTATATCTCCTTTTACTATAATTTTTACATCTATTCCCCCGTTTTTTCCAAAGAGTAGATAACTCATTCCTTTACCGATAACGGGAATTTTTTTGTATTTCATTTTGAGGTTTGCTTGTGTTTTTAAATAGATGTAGTTTTTGTTGAAATCTACATATCCTTTTACGTAAAAATCAAGATTTGTGCCTATTATTTTTGCTTGTTTTATGTAAAGAATATTTTTATAAACTAAATAATTAATAAATCCGTTTTTTATTTTATAGCCTTTGGATGAAAATCCCGGTGATGATAAAGATAAAATAGAAGGAATAGTATTTATAAATGCAATTACGTTGTTTAATGTTTTTAGCTGATTTACCACTGCATGTTTAATATAAACTTTTCCACTATAAAAATCGTCCGGAGATTTAACGAAAATAAAGTCCAAATCAATTTTTTTAAAAAAATCGAATTTGGGTAAAAAGGCTTTGAATTCTTCATTTGAAAAATTATTTCCCTCGATTAAGAAATAACCTTGTTTCGAGTAACCTTTAATGGAAGAATGTTTATATGAAGATGTAATTGAAAAGTTGGAATTTTTATATAAAAGATTAGCTTTTTCAGATAAGAATTTATGATTTTTATATAAAATATTTGTATTTATAGTCTTGATATTTATATTTGTGTTAGTATTTTTTGAGGAGTTGTTTTTATTTTTGAATAATATTTTTTCTAAAGGAAATAAATCGATATCTATATTATGTAATTCGGTTGAAATATTATTATGCTTTAATTGCAATTTTAAAAATCGGTTTATAATTTCAATACTGTTATTTTTTATAAATATTTGAATCGGGATGTGAGTAATCGGTATTTTTGTTTTTGATGTGATTATTTGATTATTATGTTTAAAAAATATAGGAAGTTTAGGTGTAAAATAGGAATAGATATTAATAATTCCTTTATATGTAACATAAAGGATACCGTTATCTATAAAATCTCTTAAAATAGTGTGGTTTAGTAGTTCTTTTAAAGGGGAGACAATTAAATATTTTTCTTTTAAATTTATTAATATATGAGTTTTTTTTGTTGTTAAAGTATTTGATTTTAAATCCACTTTTATAATTTCTTTGTAATTTATAAGCTTTATTATATTTTTAAGGAGAAAAGTTAATTTTATATTTGATAATATGATTTTTTTGTTTAAATCAATCGAACCGTTAGAATCGAAAAATATTTTTGCATTTTTTAAATTGAGTATATTGTTTTTCGAATTAAATTTAATATTATCGTTGTTTAAGATCGCATTTGTTTCTTGTGTGTTTAATTTTAAGTTTTCTATTCTAAAAACGGCATTTTTGATGCTTAATTGCGAATATATTTTTAAAGGATTTAATTTTAAAGAGGTAAAAAGATAATTTTCTCCTTTAGTTTGAATTATAGGGATTTTTGTTTTGGTAAATATTTTAATTATTTTTCTTAATTTGTCGTTTAAAAGGAGATTCGAATAAAAGGTAAGTGTATTGGAATTTAAATCATATGAAATATTGTATATTTTTACGGAGTTTATAAGAGCGAATTTTGTTTGTAATTTTTTATTGATTGATAATACGGTATTTATTATTAAAATAGGAATATTTTTAAAATTTCCTTTTATAGTGGGAATTATTATTCGAGTTTCGTTGCCTTGCAAAAAAGGGGAATAAAACAATGCTTGTTGTTTTGGCATAAAGCATTTTATATTTTTAATGTAAAAAATTGTTTTTTTTATTTTATTAAAGATTAAATTTTCGGCGGATATATTAAAATCTTTTAAAGAACTCGTAATTTTTTTAACGTTGAAATTAATATTTTTATTAAGAAGATTTAGAGAGTTGTTTTTTAAAATTATTATATTTGTCGGATTTTTGATATTTATTTTAATTAGAGGGGATTTGGCGTATAAATAATTATATTTTAAGGAATATGATAAATTTAAATCTTTTATAAAAATTTTTTTTGGTTGAATAATATTTAAAGACGTATTATTTATTTTAAGTTTGTAATTTTTTAGATGCAAAACGGTATTATCGGAATAAATTAAATAATTTTTATATTTTAATTTTATGTTTTTTAGATAAGCTTTTATAATTAAATCGGAATTTAACAAAATTGAGGCGTTAATATCGCTTTTTAATGTTAAGTTTTTATTAAATGTAAAATTTTTGACAAATAATTTAGTGAAAATAAAACTCGGTTGTATTGATGTTTTTAAATAAGCTTTTTTTTGATTGATTTCAAAATTTGAAGAAAAGAAAAGAAAATCCGATTTTATTTCGGGTTCTATTAGTAGATTATTTATTTTTATATTGTATTTGGGAAAGTACATTTCTTCTATATTTATATAAAATTTATCAGGATTTAGAATAGCTTTAAGAATTAATTCATTAGAAAGAATTTTTAAGTTTTGATTTTGAAAAAAAATATTATATTGATTATTGTTAAGGGTTAACTTTTTTATTTGTATTTTTTCAAAATAATTTAATAATTTTAATTCTTTTTTTATTTTTAAAAAATTTAATTCGCTTTTTTTATTCTTTTTTCGATTTTTTATAATTAATCCGTTTATTTTGAGTACAATTTTATTATTTAATTTTATAAAAAGGTGCTTTACGGTTATGTTTTTTAATTTCAAATTTTTTAAAGAAATACCTTTAAATAGGCTGACGAAAATGACTATAAAACACAAAAAAGCTGTTAAGATAATAGATTGTATTGAAGTTTTAATGATATTCACGATTTTTATCCTTTTTTATTTTACTCAAAAAATAAGCACTTCCAGAGTTGTATATATCCCTAAAGGTAGTGTAAATTATACAATAAAATCCTTAGAAAAAAGAGGTTTTAATGTGGGGATTATTGATAAAGCGGTTCTTTATTTTATCGGTAAACCCCAAGCCGGATGGATTGATTTAAAATCAACTTCTCTTACTCAACTTGATTTTCTTTATAAATTAACAACGTCAAAAGCGGCTTTACAAAAAATTATTATTATTCCGGGAGAAACTTCATATTTTGTTTATAAGCAGATAGCTTCTAAGCTTAAGTTACCTTATTTTAAATGCGATATTCCGGAAGGGTTTTTAAAACCTGACACTTATTTATTGCCTATTGGAATGAGTAGAGAAAATGTTTGCAGATATCTTTATAATAATTCTTTGATGTATCATAAAATGATAAGTAATAAAATTTTCGGTACTTATGATTATGATAAATATAGGAGATATTTAATTATTGCAAGTATTATTCAAAAAGAGGCTGCAAATAAAAAAGAGATGAAAAAGATAAGTTCTGTAATTTACAATAGACTAAAAAAACATATAAAACTTCAAATGGACGGAAGTTTGAATTACGGAAAATATTCTCATATAAAAATTACTCCTAAAAGAATAAAAAGCGATAAGAGTCGTTTTAATACTTATAGATATTACGGACTTCCTTTAGAAGCTGTTTGTATACCTTCAAAAGAGGCAATAATTGCAGCTATTTTTCCTTTAAAAACCGATTATCTGTATTTTTACAAATGTAGGAAAAAACATCTTTTTTCTTCTACTTATAAACAACATTTAAGAAACATTAAAAGATGTAAATAGTTTCTTTTTGTAACATTTTTAGCTAAATAAAAATAAGAATTGTTACTTTTCGTATAAAAACTGAAAAAGATGTAAATAGTTTCTTTTTGTAACATTTTTAGCTAAATAAAAATAAGAATTGTTACTTTTCGTATAAAAACTGATAAAATTTAACAATAAAAAATTAAAAGGAGAGTTTATGAAGCCTACCATCGTATGGACTAAAATAGACGAAGCGCCATATTTGGCAACATTTAGCTTACTACCAATCGTAGAAGCTTTTACAAAAGATGCTAATGTAAATATTGAGTTAAGAGATATTTCTCTTGCCGGAAGAGTTATCGCAGAATTTTCCGATATGTTACCGGAGAATTTAAGACAACCGGATGAACTTGCTTATTTAGGTGAATTAGTAAATAAGCCGGAAGCAAACGTAATTAAACTTCCAAACATTTCAGCGTCAATTCCACAACTTGTTGCTACAATTAAAGAACTTCAATCTCAAGGATACCCTCTACCAGATTTTCCAGAAGAACCAAAAACAGCAGAAGAGGAAAAAATCAGATTAAAATATTTAAAATGTGTAGGTTCTAACGTTAACCCGGTACTTAGACAAGGTAACTCCGACAGAAGACTTGCAGAGCCTGTAAAAGATTACGCAAAAATGCATCCACACAGTATGAAATCAGTAGAACCTACAAGTAAATCTTATGTAGCTCATATGGATAAAAATGACTTTTATGCAAATGAAAAGAGCTTCACTGCTCCAAGAGATATGAAAGTTAAATTTATTTTCGAAGATAAAGACGGAAATAAAAAAGAACTTAAAGAAATTGAACTTCAAGGAGGTGAAGTATTTTCAGCTGCATTCTTAAATAGAAAAACTCTTAGAGATTTCTATGAAGAAGTAATTAAAGATGCAAAAGATAAAGATATTCTATTTAGTTTACATCTAAAAGCTACAATGATGAAAGTTTCTGACCCGGTAATGTTTGGGGATGCTATTAGAGTATACTATAAAGAACTTTTCGATAAATTTGGAAAAGAATTAGAAGAAATTGGATTTAATCCGAACAACGGTTTAAGTGACTTAGAAGCAAAACTTTCTAAACTTCCGGAAGATAAACAAGAAGCTATTAAGGCTGTTTTAAAAGAAATCTATGCAAAACAACCAAGACAATATATGGTAGACAGTGATAAAGGTATTACAAACCTTCACAGACCAAACGATGTAATTGTTGACGCTTCAATTCCGGCAGTTATCAAAAACGGACTTAAAGGTTGGGGACCGGACGGTGAAGTTGAAGATTGTGTAATTACGGTTCCGGATAGAACATATGCAAGAATGTATAAAGAAATCATAGCTGATATCGTTAAACACGGACAATTTGACCCTACAAAAATCGGAACGGTTCAAAACGTCGGTCTTATGGCTATGAAAGCTGAAGAGTACGGAAGCCATGATAAAACATTCTTTCCACCGAAAGAAGGTAGAATTTATGTAGAAGACGACCAAGGTAATGAAATTATGAGCCATGAAATGGATGCCGGAGATATTTACAGAGCATATACTGCTAAAGATATTGCTATTAAAGATTGGATTAAACTTGCAGTAAATAGAGCGAAAGATAGTGGGTATCCAATTGTATTCTGGCTTGACAGCAACAGAGCACACGATGCCGAACTTATTAAAAAAGTTATTAAATATCTACCGGAACACGACCTTGAAGGAGTTGAATATTATATTCTAGCTCCGGAACAAGCAATGAAATATACATTAGCAAGATTTAGAGCAGGACTTGGAACAATTTCTGTAACAGGTAACATACTTAGAGACTATTTAACTGACCTTTTCCCAATTATTGAAGTTGGTACAAGTGCAAGAACTCTATCAATCGTTCCTTTACTTGCAGGTGGAGGACTGTTTGAAACAGGTGCCGGCGGTTCAGCTCCGAAACACGTTGAACAATTCATCAGAGAAGGTCACTTAAGATGGGATAGTTTAGGTGAGTTCCTAGCATTGGTAGAATCTCTAAAACTAGCTAAAAAACAAGGTGGAAATGAAGAAATTATAACAATTGCAGAAGCTTTAAACAGAGCAGTAGGTAAATATTTACAAAATGATAAAACTCCAAAGAGAAAAGTTGGTCAACTTGATAATAGAGGAAGTCATTATTATTTAGCAAGATATTGGGCGGAAGAACTTGCAAATTGTGGTAATCCAACTCTTGAAGCTAAATTTAGACCGGTTGCAAAAGAACTTAAAGAAAATGAAGAAAAAATCTTAGAAGAAATTAAAGCGGTTGAGGGTAAACCTTGTGATATTGAGGGATATTATCATCCGAATGAAGAAAAAGTAGCTAAATGTATGAGACCAAGTGCTACATTTAATAAAATTATTGATGCTTTAAGATAACCCTTTGGGTTGTCTTTTTATTTTTATAAAGGATAAAGATGTCGAATAAAGTATCAATTGTAGGTGCAGGAAATGTTGGAAGTATTGTTGCTTATTCTCTTGCAATGCAAGGGCTTGCTCATGAAATTATTTTAGTTGACAGGGATACTGACAGAGCTAAAGGTAAAGCACTTGATATGAACCACGCCGCGAGTGCCTTGAGAAGCCATTCCATTGTAAGAGCAGCTGAGAGTTATGAAGATGTAAGAGGAAGTAAAGTTGTTGTTATTACTGCCGGATTCCCTAGAAAACCTGGAATGACAAGAGAAGATTTGCTTTTAAAAAATGCAGAAATTATAAAAGAGGTTGTTACAAATGTAAAAAAAGTAGCTCCTGAAGCTATCTTAATAGTCGTATCAAATCCGCTTGATGCAATGACTTATACCGCTTTAAAAATATCGGGTTTTCCTAAAAATAGGGTTATCGGAATGGCCGGAATACTTGATAGTGCTAGAATGGCTTATTTTATTTATGAAAAATTGGGTTATGGTGCTGGACAAATTAGAGCTAGTGTTATCGGAGGGCATGGGGATTTTATGGTTCCACTTCCTAAATATTCAACAGTGGCAGGAGTTCCTTTAAGTGATTTACTTTCTCAAAAAGAGATTGATGAGGTGGTGGAAAGAACTAAGCATGCTGGTGCCGAAATAGTAGGATATCTTAAAACCGGTAGTGCATATTTCGCTCCTGGAAAATCAACAGCTATTATGGTTGAAGCGATTCTTAAAGATTCTAAACAGATTTTTCCTTGTGCAGCTTATTTAGATGGAGAATACGGGTATAATGATATTGTAAACGGTGTACCGGTTATGATAGGAAAAGACGGAGCGGAAAAAGTTATCGAAGTAACTCTTGATCCTTGTGAAAAAGAGATGTTTAGAAAAAGTGTAAAAGCTGTTGAAGAGATGGTTGAAATTTTAAACAAAGATTTTCTAAAGGATGTAAAATGAGGGTAGTAAAATATGAAGATATTGTAAAATCAATTAAAGATATGATTATCTACTCAACTACTCACTTGGCTCCCGATATGCTTGAAGCTTTAAAAAAAGCTTATGAAGAAGAAAAAAGTGAGGTAAGTCGTGCAGTGCTTAAACAACTTCTTGAGAATGCCGAAATAGCTGAAAAAGAGTGGAAGCCTTTATGTCAAGATACAGGTCTTGCAATTTATTTTGTAAAAGTTGGAGAAGATGTAAAGGTTGAGGGTGGAACTCTTAAAGAAGCAATTTATGAAGGTACGAGATTAGGATATGAAGAAGGATATCTTAGAGCCAGTACTTGTGACTGTTTTACAAGAGCAAACCTTAAAGACAAAATAGGATACAATCTTCCACCGATTATCTATTTTGATATAGTGCCTGGAGATAAGATTGAAATCGAATATGCCGCAAAAGGTGGTGGAAGTGAAAATGTTTCTCGTGCTACTGTTCTCGCTCCGGCTCAAGGAAAAGCAGGTATTAAAGAGTTCGTAAAAAAAGTTGTAAGTGACGCAGGTCCTAACCCTTGTCCACCGCTTGTTGTAGGTGTTGGAATCGGGGGAAGTTTCGATATGGCGGCGGTTATGAGTAAACATGCTCTTTTTAGAAGTATAGGAATGGAAAATCCGGACCCGGAAATGGCTGAATTTGAAAAAGAACTTAAAGAAGAGCTTAATAAGCTTGGAATCGGTGCTATGGGTATGGGTGGTACTCAAACAGTACTTGCCGTGCATATTGAAACATATGAGGGAAGAATGTGTCATATTGCATCACTTCCGGTAGCTGTTAATATTCAATGTCATAGTTCTAGACATTCTCATATAATTATTTAAGGAGAAAAAATGGCGGAATATAAATTAAAAACTCCACTTAGTGATGAAGATATTGAAAAGCTAAAAGCAGGGGATATTGTATATTTAACAGGTGTAATTTATACTGCAAGAGACGCAGCTCATAAAAGACTTGTTGATTTAATCGAAAAAGGTGAGGAACTTCCTTTTGATTTAAAAGGTAGTGTAATTTATTTTGTAGGGCCTACTCCTCCAAAACCAGGAGACCCGATAGGTAGTGCCGGTCCTACTACAAGTTATAGAATGGATAGTTATTCTCCTATTCTTATAAAACACGGTCAAAAAGGTATGATTGGTAAAGGTAAAAGAAACGAAGCGGTAAAAGAAGCTTGTAAAAAATATAAAGCCGTGTATTTCGGAGCGACGGGTGGAGCTGGTGCACTTCTTGCCCAAAGAATTAAAAAAGCGGAAGTTATCGCTTATCCGGAACTTGGACCGGAAGCTATTAGAAGACTTGAAGTGGAAGAATTTCCGGTAGTTGTAGTAAATGATTGTTATGGAAACGATTTATACGAACAAGGTAGAAAAGAGTGGGAAGAAGAGTAGTTTTAAAAAGTAAAATTGTTTTTACTAGCTAAAAACTCTTAAAATATGATAAACTTTAATACTCGATTTCAGGAGTATTATAAAAATTTAAAAGGAGAGTAAATGAATATACATGAGTATCAAGCAAAAGAGATATTTAGAAAATATGGTGTGCCTACTCCTAGAGGGGGAGTTGCATTTTCCGGACCGGAAGCTAGAAAAGTAGCTGAAAGTTTAGGTGGAAATCTTTGGGTCGTAAAAGCTCAAATTCACGCAGGTGGTAGAGGTAAAGCAGGTGGTGTTAAACTTGCAAAAAGTCTTGAAGAAGTAGAAAAAATAGCGGAAGAAATGCTTGGAATGACTCTTGTAACTCACCAAACAGGACCGGAAGGTAAAGTAGTAAAAAAAGTTTACATTGAAGAAGGTGCTGATATTAAAGATGAGTTTTATCTTGGTATGGTACTTGATAGAGCCCTTGAAATGCCGGTAATGATGGCATCAACTGAAGGTGGTATGGAAATCGAAGAAGTTGCAGCTAAAACTCCGGAAAAAATAATTAAAGTTGCAATTGACCCGGCAATAGGATTCCAACCGTTTCACGCTAGAAAACTTGCATTCGGGCTTGGACTTCCAAAAGAAGAACAAAGAGAATTTATAAAATTTGCAACAGCTTTATATAATGTATATATGGATAATGATGCAGAAATGATTGAAATTAATCCTCTTATTAAAACGGGTGATGGAAAATTTCTTGCACTTGATGCGAAAATGGGATTTGACGATAATGCACTTTACAAACATCCTGAAATCGCTGAAATGAGAGATTTAGACGAAGAAGAACCAACTGAAGTTGAAGCTAAAAAATACGGCTTAAGCTATATTAAACTTGATGGAAATGTAGGATGTATGGTTAACGGAGCCGGACTTGCTATGGCTACTATGGATATTATCAAACACGAAGGCGGAGAACCGGCAAACTTCTTAGACGTTGGTGGTGGAGCAAATCCGGATACTGTTGCTAAAGGTTTCGAAATTATTTTAAGTGACCCTAACGTTAAATCAATTTTTGTAAATATTTTCGGTGGAATTGTAAGATGTGACAGAATTGCAAATGGTATCCTTCAAGCTACTGAAAAAGTAGAAGTAAACGTTCCTGTAATCGTAAGACTTGACGGAACGAATGCGGAAGAAGCAGCAGAAATTCTTAGAAATGCAAATATTAAAAATATTATCCCTGCAACTGATTTAAAAGATGGTGCTAAAAAAGCAGTAGCAGCTGCGAAAGGAGAGCTATAATGAGTATTTTAGTAAATAAAGATACAAAAGTAATCGTTCAAGGTTTTACTGGTAAAGAAGGTACTTTCCACGCTGAACAATGTATGGCTTATGGTACTAATATAGTAGGTGGGGTTACTCCAAATAAAGGTGGGATGACTCACCTTGGAAAGCCTGTTTTTAATACGGTTGAAGAAGCGGTAAAAGCAACAGGTGCGACTGTCAGTATGATTTTCGTTCCACCTGCATTCGTTGCGGATGCAGTAATGGAAGCTGCAGATGCTGGAATTGAGCTTGCCGTAATTATTACAGAAGGTGCTCCGGTTAAAGATATGATGTATGCTAAACATTACGCAACTAAGAAAGGCATGAACACAATAGGACCGAACTGTCCTGGAATTATTACTGCTGAAGAGTGTAAAATTGGTATTATGCCTGGTAACATCTTCAAAAAAGGAAACGTTGGTCTTATTTCAAAATCGGGAACGCTTACTTACGAAGCAAGTAACCAAGTAGTAAAAGAAGGATTTGGTATTACTACTGCCGTTGGTATCGGTGGAGACCCTATTATAGGACTTAGTTATAAACAACTGCTTCCAATGTTCGAAGCAGACCCGGAAACCGAAGCAATTGTTATGATTGGTGAAATTGGTGGTGATCTTGAAATTCAAGCAGCTAAACTCATAAAAGAACAAATTACAAAACCAGTTATTGCATTTATTGCAGGTCAAACAGCTCCGAAAGGTAAAAGAATGGGGCATGCTGGAGCAATTATTAGTGGAAGTAAAGGTACTGCAGCTGAAAAAATGGAAGCACTTAGAGAAGCGGGAGTTTATGTAGTTGAATCACCGGCTGATATTGGGATTACTGTTGCTAAAGCGTTAACTGAAAAAAATAAATAATAATATTATTATCTCTCTTCCCTCTTTTTTAGGGGGATTCTAAATAAGGGTTTAATATGAAACTTAAAGTAAAAATATTACTTACAGTTTTGATAGCTGTTTTTCTTACTGCATTTTCTCTTAGTATTAATTTAGTATTTGATTTACAAAAATTAGGTAATTATATTCATAAAAGTTTTAAAACCGCTTTAATGTCTAATATTCAAAATGAATTAAAGAGTAATGTTGAAATGGCTGTAAGTGTAGCAAGAAGTGTTTATTCATTAACTCATAATAAAAATGCTGCAATAAAAGTATTAAGCTCTATGAGGTATGGTAAAAATAAGAACGGATATTTTTTTGCTTATACCTGGGATAATAATAAAAATTATTATTTTGCATTTCATGGGGTAAAATCAAAATTAAACAATAAAAAAACGGATATTAATAAACCAGATATAAAAGGTAACGTATTTAGAAAAGAACTTATTCAAAAAGGATTAGAGGGAGGAGGATTTGTTGATTATTTTTATAAAAAACCTTCGACCGGAAAAATAGTTCCTAAACTTGCTTATTCAAAATATGTACCGGAACTTAATTGGATAATAGTAACAGGTGTTTATTTAGATGATATTAATCAAAAAATTGTTAATGTCAATAAAAGAATTAAAGAATCTATAAAAGGTATACTAGTTCATAATTTAGTGCTTAGTATTTTGATTTTGTTTATTTCTTTAAGTATTGCATACTATATGATAGTTAAATTTATAGTTAATCCTATAGAAAAACTAAAAAATAAGCTAAATGAGATAATAGCTACTAAAGACTTTACTAAAAAAATAGAGATAAAAACAAATGATGAAATTAGCGAAATTTCTAGAGGTATTAATGGATTAATTGAAAACATGGAAGATTTTTTAATAGAATTTAACAATATTTCTTCAAATATTTCAAATTCCGTTAGTCTTGTAATAAAAGAGAGCGATATTATAAAGGAATTTACGACTCAAACTACGAAATTAATCGATGAGTCCGCAGAGCTTATAGATTCCGTTACTAATAAATTGAATACTAATATTAGCGAATTTGAAAATGTAGAAAGAGATATCAAAGATATTTCAAACGAAGTTGGTGTTATTAATAACAATATAGCTAAACTTACTCAAAAAGTAGAAGTTACAAATCAGCAGGAAAATGAAATTTCTACCGGTATGCTTGGTTTAAATAGTAAAATGGATGATATTAAAAATATTCTTGTAACTATTAATGAAATAGCGGACCAGACGAATTTACTTGCTTTAAATGCAGCTATTGAAGCAGCACGTGCCGGAGAGCATGGTCGTGGGTTTGCCGTAGTTGCCGACGAAGTGAGAAAATTGGCTGAAAGGACTCAAAAAAGTTTAAATGAGATTAAAACGACTATTGAGCTTTTAACTCAATCGGTTGCGAATTTTACTTCTATGATGGAAAGTAATGTTGAGAATTTTAGGGAAATAGAAAATATGGTAACGGAAATAAAAACAAAAAGTGATGAAATTTTCCTGAAAACTCAACATATTTATAAAACATCTGAAGAGACAATTAAAGAAACTTTTGAAATAGAGCAAGAAATAGAAAGTGTTGATAAACTTATGAAAAATGTTGATGAAAAAGCAAAAGATAATATTCGTATAGTTGATAAAATTAGTTTTTTGGTTAAAAGTTTTGAAAATGGTATTTTAAGTTTGACGAATAAGATTAAAGAATTTAAATTTTAGTTTACCAAAAGTAACAAATTATTTGTTTATTTTTTATAGGTTTCTTTTTTCTTTTATAACTATTTCATTTTTGATATTATATATTACGTAAAGAAACGCAAAAGGAGTTTAAATGGCACTAAATGTTGATTTTAAAATACCGGCACCGGAAAATACACCGGTATGGGTTGATGAAAGTAAGTGTAAAAGTTGCGAATTGTGTGTTGATTTTTGTCCGACGGGTGTTCTTGAAATGGTACCGGATCCTCATAATATTTTAGGGCAAATGGTAAAAGTATCTCATCCGGAATATTGTATCGGATGTAAAGAGTGTGAACTTGAATGTCCTGATTTTTGTATTTTTGTAGCTGAAAGAGATGAATATAAATTTAAAAAACTTAATGAAGTTAAAAAGCTAAAAGGAGAAGCGTAATGCCTAGAGAAATAGTAAGTACAGGAAACCAACTGGCAGCACTTGCGGCAATTGACGCAGGGTGTAAATTTTTTGGAGGATATCCAATTACACCTTCAAGTGAAATTGCTCATGAAATGAGTAAACTTTTACCTAAAGTAGGTGGTCAATTTATTCAAATGGAAGATGAAATTGCGGGTATTTCAGTTGCACTGGGTGCTAGTATGAGTGGTGTCAAATCAATGACAAATACATCAGGGCCTGGTATTTCTCTTAAATCGGAACAAATAGGACTTGCTTTTATGGCCGAAATACCTCTTGTAATTACAAACGTAATGAGAGGTGGACCGTCAACTGGACTTCCGACAAGACCACAACAAGGCGATATTCTTCAAGCACTTGCTCCGACGCACGGGGATTATCAGTCAATTACATTATGTGCTGGAAGTCTTGAAGAGTGTTATACAGAAACAGTTAGAGCATTTAACTTAGCTGAAAGATTTATGACACCGGTATTTGTGTTACTTGACGAAACACTTGGACATATGGTTGGTAAAGCGGTTCTTCCGGAGAAAGAAGAAGTTGAAAAAAATATTATAAACAGAAGAGTATTTGAAGGTGAACCAAAAGATTACAGACCTTATGATGTTCCTCAAGATGAACCGGCGATTTTAAATCCATTCTTTAAAGGATATAGATATCATATTACAGGACTACATCACGGACCGACAGGATTCCCTACAGAAGATGCTAAAATGTGTCAAGATTTAATTGACAGACTATTTAATAAAATTTTAGCTCACAAAGATGAAATTGAAAGTTATGAAGAATTTATGCTTGATGATGCCGATATTGCTGTAATTGCATACGGAAGTGTGGCTTTAGCGGTAAAAGAAGCTATTAAACAACTTAGAGAAGAGGGTATTAAAGTAGGATTATTCAGACCAATTACGCTTTGGCCGTCTCCGGAAGAAAAAATTGCGGAAGTTTGTAAAAAATTCAATAAGGTACTTGTAACTGAAATGAATAAAGGCCAATATATTAAAGAAATTGAAAGAGTAAGCGGAAGAAGAAATTTCGATACGTTATTTAAAGCAAACGGTAGACCTATAAGCCCGGCGGAAATAAAAGCGAAACTTAAAGAAATGGCAGCAAAATAATTTATAAGGAGAGTAAAAATGGCATTTAATTATGATTATTATTTAAGAACGGATAAAATGCCGACACTATGGTGTTGGGGATGTGGTGATGGTATTATTATGAAAGCTATGATTAGAGCTTTCGCAAAACTAGGATGGGATAAAAATGATATCTGTATAGTATCGGGAATCGGATGTTCGGGAAGATTTTCAAGTTATATTGATGCAAATACTGTTCATACAACTCACGGAAGAACAATAGCATACGCAACTGGTATTAAACTTGCAAATCCGGATAAACACGTAATTGTTGTTGCAGGTGACGGTGACGGACTTGCAATCGGCGGTAACCATACAATTCACGGATGTAGAAGAAATATTGACCTAAACTTCGTATTAATCAATAACTTCATCTATGGTCTTACAAACTCTCAGGTTTCACCTACTACTCCAAAAGGTGCATGGTCTGTAACTACTCAATACGGAAATATTGACCCAACATTCGACCCGGCGGAACTTGCTAAAGGTGCGGGGGCAACATTCATCGGAAGAGAAAGCGTTGCAGAAGCTCAAAAACTTGAAAGACTATTTGTAAAAGGTTTCCAACATAAAGGATTCAGTTTCTTTGATATTCATTCAAACTGCCATGTAAACTTCGGTAGAAAAAATAAATTAGCTCAAGCTAAACAAAATATGGATTGGATTGAAAGTAACTTAATTCCTAAAAACAAATGGGATAAACTAAGCCCTGAAGAGCAATACGAACTTAGAAAACAAGGTAAATTCCCAAGAGGAATTCTACATCACGTAGAAGAACCGGAATACTGCGAAGAATACTACAAACTAATCGATAGAGTAAGGGGCAACCAATGAGAAAACAACTAAGATTTACAGGGGTTGGAGGACAAGGTGTCCTTCTTGCCGGTGAAATTTTAGCAAGAGCTTACGTAAAAGCCGGTAAATACGGAGTTCAAGTAGGTACATATACATCTCAAGTTAGAGGTGGTCCTACTAAAGTTGACATTATCTTGGATGATGAACCGATTCTTTATCCTTATGCAGTTGATGGTGAGATTGATTTTATGCTTTCAGTTGCAGATAAATCTTATCAACTGTTCAAAGACGGTGTAAAAGACGGTGGGATTATCGTATATGAACCAAACTTAGTATATCCTACTGAAGAAGATAAAAAAAGATGGAATATGTATCCGATTGAAGTAATTACAATTGCTAAAGAAAAAGTAGGTAACGTAATTACTCAATCAGTTGTAGCACTTGCAATTGCTACAAGAATGAATAATCTTGATAAAGACCTTGTATTCCAAGCTATGATAGAAACAGTTCCGGCTAAAGCTGTTGAGATTAATAAAACAGCGTTCGAGCTTGGATATCAAGCGGCAGAAGAAGCTTTAAAAACTAAAGCTTAATTTCTGCTTTTTTTCTTTTTTGTCTTTTATAGTGTCCGGCACTTAAATAAGAAACTTTTTTGAGAGGTTATAAAACGGTTATTAAAAGACAGAAAGGAAAAAGTTATTTTCCTTTTACTGCATCAAGTGCTCTTTGAAGAAGTTCTGCGTGATAAACTTCCTGGCGAGATATAAATAGTAAAAAGTTGCTAAGTTCTTCATTTTCTATTTTTTCAGCTAAAATTAAGCATTGTTTTTCTGCATCTATCTCTTCTTCGATGTTTTCTTTTAAGAATTCTACAATACCTATATTTTGATATTTTTCTTTTGAAATAGGTCTAGGAAGTGTTAAAACCCCCATTTGACTGGCTAGTTCTGTAAATCTTCTTAAATGATAAATAGAATCATATGCTAAGTCCGTAAACGCTGAATTTGCGTCAACTTCGTTTGAATATACTTTTAAATAGCTGTAAATTGTAATAAGTTCATACTCTTTAAATGTCTCTTCCATTAAAAAAAATACAAGTGCTGCTTTTGATTCTTCCGTTAAGTCAATACCCGGTAGGATTTTTGATTGATTAAATGCATTTATGTTTCCTTCTAAATCAAGTTTTCTTAATTGGGATAAGAAATACTCATCATCGTTTTTAAATCTATTTGTTGATGGGGTTTTAACTTCTTTATAAAGTTTTAAGTTTTCTTCCAAATCGTTAATTAATACTTCAAGTAACTCTTCTTCCGTTTGTTGTTCTATTTTTTTTATCTCTTCCACTTTAAAGTCCATATTAAATTTAACATTTTCTTTTACGGCATCTGCCATCGCCCATACCATATGGCGATATTTGAATATTGCTATATCTTCAAGTAATCTTTTTGCTACTTGTTCTTTTACTATAACGCTTGCGTAAATAAATTTAATGAAACTTTCGTGCTGAAATCTGATTAATCTTTGCATTTTTATCCTTTTTTTGTTTTAGTATATCCAAATTTTAATGTAAAAAAATTGATTTATATCAACTTTTTCTTTTTAAGATATATTCTATCGCATTTTCGTAACTTTTTGTGTTTGCTTTTCCTTGGTACGCTATGTCAAAAGCAGTTCCGTGGTCTACGGAAGTGCGTAAAATCGGTAAATTTAAACTTACGTTTATACTCTCTTCAAAATATAAAGCTTTTAGAGGGGCTAATCCTTGGTCGTGATACATCGCTATAAACACACCTTTTTTTGCAGTAAATGCTATATCCGGCACCAAAGGACCGTAAAAGATTTGGAGATTTAAGATTTTATTTGCTTGAATGATGGCCGGGGATATCTCTTTTATCTCTTCATCTCCTAAAACTCCACCGTCGCCTGCGTGTGGATTTAAAGCCAAAACACCTATTTTTTCAAATTTTGTACTTTTATAGAAATCTAAGAAAAATTTTATGAGTTTTTCTTTTTTTATTTTGCTTGGTACTTCTTTTAAGGGGATATGTTCGGTATATAACGCTACATACATTTTTTCGCAGCCTAGCATCATAATAGCTTCTTTTTTAAAGATATCTCTTAATACTTCCGTGTGACCTTTGTATTTTATTCTTGCTTTATTCCATGCTTCTTTATTGATAGGAAGGGTTGTTATTGCGTCAACTTTTTTGTTTTTTGCTAAATCTATGGCTTTTAAGAAACTTTTGTATGAATATTCTCCGGATTTTGCGTCAACTTTGCCGGGATTTATTTCAAAGTTCCCTTCAACTTCAACTATTTGAAAATCATCGGGTATAGGTGTTTTTAGAAGTTTACTTGCTTTTTGAAGCATAGTTTTATTTATACAGTAAATAGGTGTTATTTTTGTTTTAATTTTGTCGTGGGCTTTTAGGGCTATTTCAATTCCTATTCCGTTTAAATCTCCTATACTTATTGCTACTTTTTTCATAATATATCCTTTAGTTCGATTTTGTATTTATTAAATCTAAATTCGGCTTCTTTTAAATAAAAAAAGAAGTTTTCGTTTTTTATACCTTTGAATTTTTTTATAAATTCTTCGAAATACTCCCAAAACATCGGAATTGTAATATTTGTTTTGATTTTGATGATATGACTTTGGGTTAAAAGTTTTTTAATTTCCGTAGGTGATAAGTTTTCGTATGCTTTCATATCGCTAAGCAGAATATTATAAACCTTTTCTCCATAGTCTATGGTTAAAAAATTTTGTGCTTTGTAAATTGCTGATTTTTGTTTTTTGTTTGTTTTTGGGATATAGAGGTATTCTGCAAACTCTTTTATGGATTCTTTTTTTAAAAACTCCTCTTCACATATTTTTGCCATTATTTTTCTTATATGCTGAATTTCTTTAACTACGCTTGCATAGGAAAAGTTGTATTTATTTGCAATTTCACCGGGGGAGAGAGTTTGTAAAAATGAGTGCAGTATTTTTGCTTTTCTATCTATTTTTTTGGATGAAAATTTTCTTTTACATTTTGCACATTTATAATAACCGTTGTTTAGTTTGTATATAATATAATGGTTGCAGTAAATACAGCTCATATAAATCCTTATAAGTTTAGTTCGAAAATTATACAAGAAAAAAGAAAATTTAACTAATTTTTAAGATTTTTTGATATTATTTGATTGACTGTTTTAGAAAGCTTCTTTTAGTGAATGAGTATTTAATCTAATCTTAAGTTTCTTTTTTTATAATTTTAAAGCCTTTTAAAAAGTTTCTTCTTAAGAAGAAACTTCTCTACTTCTTTAGTGACTGACTCCTTTTTAGGTTCTTGTATGTTTTTAGAACTTTGCCTTGAGTTTGTTTGTTTAAAAGTTTAGTCCTAAAAATAAATAAGAAACTATGAGCTTTAAGTTTTTATTAAGTTTTTAAGGTATAATTTCTCAAAAAAAAGGAGATAAAATGCACATTCCTGACGGATATATTTCACCGGCAACCTGTGCTGTGACGTATGCGATTGCCGTGCCTTTGTGGTATGTGGGGTTTAAAAAGCTAAAAGAAAAGCTAAACGAAAACACTTTACCTATTTTGGCTGCATTGAGTGCTTTGAGTTTTATTATTATGATGTTTAATATTCCGGTACCGGGAGGTACGTCAGCCCATGCAGTGGGGGCTGTTGCTATTTCTATTTTGTTTGGACCTTGGGTTGGATTTGTTGCCGTATCTCTTGTGCTTTTGATTCAAGCGATAATCTTTGGAGACGGTGGTATAAGTGCATGGGCTATAAATTCTTTGGCAATGGGATTTGTAGGTAGCTTTGTAGGGTATTATGTGTTTAATGCATTAAAAAAATATAAATTCGCACCTTTTATAGCCGGATATGTAGGAATTGTGGCTTCTGCTGTGGTAATAGGGGTGATTTTGGGTGTTCAGCCTATGTTTTGGAGTGTTAATGGTGAGCCTGAATATTTTCCTTTCGGGTTAAGCGTATCTCTTCCTGCTATGATAGGGGTACATCTGTTAATAGGTATAGCAGAAGGTATTTTAACTCAAATCGTTTATAATTTGGTAGATGAAAAAATGAAAAAAGAAGTGGCGATATGAAAAAGAAACTTTTTATTCTATTGGGGGTATTGATTGCATTGGTTCCTTTGGGGCTTTTAACTGATGCACCGGCGTGGGGTGAATGGGATAGTGAATATTTTAAAAAGGTTTTGGGTTATATTCCTCAAGGAATAGAGATACTGGGGGATAAATTTTCTTTTAAAGTATTGTTTCCGGATTATTCGCTTCCGGGAAGCAGTGATATTGTAGGATATTATTTAAGTGCTATAGTAGGGGCTTTACTTATATTTGTAATTTACTATCTTATTTTTCTTGCAGTAAAAAGGAAAGAGAGTTGAGGATTTTTTTTCTTTTCTCTTTTTTTGCTCTTCTTTATCTTAAAAGAATAGATGTTATCTTAGGGGTAATTGGAACTTTATTTTTACTGGATTATAAGTATTTTTTTAAACGTGTAAAAAAGGTGTTTTTTTCAATTCTCTTTTTTAATACGGGGGTTAGTTTGGGGTATGTATTTATGGCTTATTTTAAAGGTATTTCCCCTTGGCATTATATTGTTTATATTAATCTAAAAGTCTTTATGATGACTTATTTTGTGTTTTGGTTTTTCAGCAAGGTAAATGTAGTTGAGTTTTTTTCTTTCTCTAAGGATTTTAGTTATCTTTTAACTATGACTCTTTCTCAAATCTTTTCCTATAAAAAGACTTTTGAAGATTTTAGAATGGCTTTTAAGTCCAGAGTTATCAGTTTAAAGGATAAGGAAAAAAAGTTTATTTCGAATACTTTTAGGTTTTTTTTTAAAAAAGCTATGAGAGATTCTAAAGAAAAAGCACTTGCGATGAGGGCTAGAGGTTTTTTTGAAGATTAGGAGTGTGAATGGTTAAAATAGAAAACGGATATTTTGAATACGAGGATAGTTTAGCGTTAGACGGGATTGATTTGGAAATTGAAAAAAATGAAAAAGTTATTTTATTCGGAAATAACGGAAGTGGAAAATCTACTCTTTTGAGAATTTTAGGGGGGCTTTATTTTTTAAAAAAGGGTAATTATTTTTTCGAAGATAAAAAAATAACCAAAAAAAGCGTAAATAAAGAGTTTAGAAAGAGTGTAGGGATTTTATTTCAAAATCCGGAAGCTATGATTTTTAACCCGACGGTTTATGATGAAATAGCTTTTTCGCTTAAAGAATTCGGATTTGATAATATAGATGATAGGGTAATTGAAATTGCAAAAAGGTTTGAAATAGAGAAGTTTTTGAAAAAATCTCCTTTAGAGCTTAGTGGAGGAGAAAAACAAAAAGTAATGTTAAGTGCGATTTTGGTATATGAGCCTAAACTTTTGCTTTTAGATGAACCTACAGCCGCAATGGACCCTAGAACAAGTGGATGGTTTGTAGATTTTATGTATGATATCGATATTACTTGTTTGATAGCTACTCACGATTTGGCTTTAGGGTATGAGCTTAGCAATAGAGCCGTTGTTATGAGTGAAGAGCATAAGATTATTTATGACGGCGATATGGAAAAGCTTATGGGAGATGTGGAGGTTTTGTTAAAAGCGAATTTAATTTATAAACCTAAACATAATAAAAAAAGGTTTGTCAATTCTAATTATCATTTCCATTTTTGATATAATCTAATAAAATTTAAAGGAGTTATAATGGCTGAAATTATTAACGAAGATATTAAAAACAATCCTCAATTGTCTCATAAAGTAACGGTAATTGAAAAAATATTAAGCAAAAATAACGCAATGGCTGATGAGATAAGAAGTGAATTTAACAAACATAAAATCACTTGCTTTAATATGATGAGTTCTCCTGGAAGTGGGAAAACCACAACCCTTGAAAACTTAGCGGATAGACTGCCTTATAAGTTTGCAGTAATCGAAGGTGACCTTGAAACTAGTAGGGATGCCCAAAGACTTAGAAATAAAGGAATTTGGTCTTTTCAACTTCAAACCGGGCGTGCTTGTCACTTAGATGCCGGAATGGTAAAACACGCAATGCCTCATTTTCCGTTTGATGAGGTGGAAGTGGCTTTTATTGAAAATGTAGGGAATCTTGTGTGTCCTGCAAGTTATGATGTAGGGGCTCATTATAATATGGTATTTGTTTCTGTGCCGGAGGGTGATGATAAAATCGAGAAATATCCGGTGATGTTTAGAAAAGCTGATATTGTAATTATTACAAAAGCCGATATGGTGGATTATTTTGATTTTGATATCGAAAGAGCTATTGAAAATGCAAGAAAACTAAAACCCGGAGTTCCGGTAGTGCTACTTAACAATAAAACCGGTGAAGGGCTTGATGAGATAATTGAGTGGATTAAAGAAAAACGTCAAGAACATTTAAAAAGTTTGGAGGGTTAATATGTGTTTGGCAATTCCTAGTAAAGTTTTGAGTATAGATGAGAATAACATTGCTGAGGTTGATACGTTGGGTGTTAAAAGACAAGTTAGTCTTGATTTGATTCAAGAAGAGGTAAAACCTGGGGATTATGTTTTAATTCACGTAGGGTATGCAATGGGAAAAATTGATGAAAAAGAGGCTCTTGAGAGTATAGAGATTTATAAGCAGTTGGCAGAAGCCGCTATGCAAGATGATTTCGCTATAGAACCTGAAAGGCTTGTCAGTGAAGATGGGCCTTTGCTTTATAAACCAGAGGAAGAGAGTAAATAAAAAGAGGTGTAAATGGAAAATTTAACATTGAAAGATTTATATTTTAAGTTTCGTGACCCTAAGGCTATGAAAACTTTAACCGAACTTATAAAAAAAGAGGCTTCGAAATTAAAAGAGCCTATGAGGGTTATGGAGATATGCGGAGGGCATACTCATACGATTATGAAATATGGAATTAAGCAGCTTTTGCCTGAAAATATTGCCTTTATCCACGGACCCGGGTGTCCGGTGTGCGTAATGCCAAAAGAGAGAATCGACCACGCAATAGAATTAGCTAAACAACCGGATGTAATCTTAGCAACTCTTGGAGATATGATAAGAGTACCCGGAAGTAAATCAAGTCTTGCAAAAGTTAGGGCGGAGGGTGCAGATGTAAGACCTCTTCATTCGACTCTTGACGTTTTAAAAATCGCAAAGGAAAATCCAAATAAAAAAGTAGTCTTTTTTGCCATAGGGTTTGAAACGACAACTCCAATGACAGCAGCACTTATGGATAGGGCTTTTAAAGAGGGCGTTAGAAACATTTACTACCATATAAATCACGTACTTGTACCACCTCCAATGAGGGCTATAATGGAGAGTGGAGATGCTAAAATTAACGCATTTATAGGACCAAGTCACGTGAGTGTTATAATAGGAGCTAAGGCTTATGAATTTTTAACGCGTGAATATAATACTCCTGTGGTAGTTGCCGGATTTGAGCCTGTGGATGTGATGGAGAGTATTTATATGCTAATAAAGCAAAAAAACGAAGGTAGATGTGAAGTAGAAAATCAATATAAACGTGCTACAACCTGGGAAGGAAATGTGGTGGCTCAAACACTTATAGAAAAATATATGGATGTAAGAGACACATTTAGATGGAGAGGGCTTGGAGATATTCCAAAATCTGCACTTAAGTTAAAAGATGCATACTCAGAATTTGATGCAGAAAAAGTTTGGGCTGATATTTTGCCAAATGAACCGATTGACGACCATAAAATGTGTATTTGTGGAGATATTTTAAAAGGTCTAAAAACTCCAAAAGACTGTAAGGTATTTGGCACTGCGTGTACGCCAAGCAACCCACTTGGTAGTTGTATGGTAAGCGATGAGGGTGCTTGTAATGCGTATTATAGGTATGATAGGTAATGTGGGTAGGTATGAATGAAAAAAGCAGCATAAGCTGCTATTTTTTTGAAGAGTTTTTAGCCGCTGCTCTTTGAGCCCTTGAAGCAAAGCTTCCTTTTGGAACACTTCCTCCGTTTGCTTTTGCAGTTGCACTTTGAATTCTTGAAGCTGCTTTTGGTGTCATAGGTGTTTTTGCCATTTTGTCCTCCTTTTTATTTTTTTTTTGGCAAGGAAATTATAAAACTAAAAAAGGAAAAGTTTTGGACAGTTTTGTTTTTGTGTATAAAATTTTAAAAGAGTGTAATCATTCATATATAAAAAGTGCTATTTGGGAATATTTGTTAGAAATTGGTAAAAATCTCTTTTCAAGTGAAAAACAGATAAAAAGAAGTATTAATGATTTGAAAAATATGAAATTAACAAGAAGAATAAAAAGATTTCCTTTACATAAAAAATTTTTTGAAATTTTTGATTATCAACTATGGGGTATTAGAAAAGCAAAAATTTTTGTAAAGATGGTTTTGTATTTTATAAAAAAAAACAATAATTTAATTGAAAAATTGATTCAAATTCAATATGAGTGTTATTATTTGTATTTGGATTTTTTGGAAAAAGAGTATTTAAATTTGAGTTTTTTTGAAAAAAGTTTAATAGGTAAAATTTTTTCAAAAGATGAATTTAAAGAGTTTTTTGTAGATATTTTAGAGCAAAAAGATACCTTTAAATATGAAAAAAAAATAGTTGAATATTTTTTTAAACAATTGGGAATTGATACTAATAAAAATGTTTTAATGCAAAACAATGTAACAGGTTTTAGATTTTTTACTGATACTGAACTTAAATATAATTGGGATGAAGAAAGTTTTAAGAATATTTTTAAAATCTCAAAGAAAGAATATAAAAATGTAAGGTCTGCTAAAAGGTTATTAACTAAGGAAAAATTTTATAAATTGGCTGGATTTGATAATGAAAAATATTTAGAATATAGCTTTATATATTGTTTGGAAAAATTAAGAAAAAAATATTTGATATAATAAACAAAAAGGCTTTTGATAGCTAAAAAAGTTGAATACACAAAAATTTCTGATAAAGAAACAATAATTCAAAAAAAATCTTTAGAATAAACTTTTTGAGTTATCTAAGAATTATAGACTTGATAAAACTTTTAAAGTTTCAAAAGAAGAGCTTATTGTTTTTAGGAATAAATATTAATTCATATATTAGACTATGTTTGATTTAAAGGAGATTTTATGAAAATAACTTTATCGTATGGTGGTGGAGGAGAAGAGACAAATAAATTAATAAACGATTTGTTTTATAAAAATTTTAAAAATGATATTTTAGTTAGTGCAGAAGATGCCGCAGTTATCAGTGCAGATGGAAAAATTGCTTTTACAACGGATAGTTTTACGGTAAGTCCTCTGTTTTTTAACGGAGGCGATATTGGAAAGCTTAGTATTGCGGGTACTTGTAATGATGTTGCTATGATGGGAGGTAAGCCTGAGTATTTAACATGTGGATTTATGATAGAAGAGGGCCTTTCTTTTGATGAGCTTGAAAGAATTGTAAAAAGTATGAGTGAAGAACTTAAAAAAGTTGGGGCAAAAATAGTTGCCGGAGATACAAAAGTTGTTCCGGCCGGAAGTGTAGATAAGATTTTTATTAATACTTCTGGAATAGGAAGAGTTTTAAAAGATAATATTTCAGCTCATAATTTAAAACCTGGTGATAAGATAATAGTTAGTCGGGATATTGGTAGACACGGAACCGTCATAATGGCTCACAGATATGAAGTTGATACAGAAATAGAAAGTGATTGTAAAGTTTTATGGAATGAGGTAAAAGCCCTTATTGATGAAGGAATTGATATTAAAGCTATGCGCGATGCAACAAGAGGGGGAGTTAGTGCCGTTTTAAATGAATGGAGCAAGGCAAGTGGTGTTGGAATTGAAATAGAAGAAGATAAAATACCTGTAAGTGATGAAGTTATGGGACTTTGTGAGATATTTGGGTTTGAGCCTATGGATTTGGCAAATGAAGGTACGTTTGTGGTTGCAGTTGAGGCACAAGATGCTAAAAAAGCGGAGCAGGTATTAAAACAATTTAATGATAAAGCTTCAATTATCGGGGAAGTAGTAGATGGAAATAAAGTTGTTTTAGCGTCTCCTTGGGGGTCTAAAAGATATATTGAACTACCAAAGGGAGAGTTGTTGCCTAGAATTTGTTAAATTTTTGGTAAAATAGTATATGAATAATCATTTAGGAGTTGTCTGTGAGTAAACAGGAAGAAATTGTTAGTATGTTTGATTCTATTGCAAAGAGGTATGACTTTGTAAATAGGGTATTGACGTTTGGTATAGATAAAAGATGGAGAGAAAAGTCCATAAAAGATACTTTAGAACTTATTGACAAAAAAGAAGTTAAAATTTTAGATGTAGCGTGTGGAACGGGGGATATGATTGAGATTTGGCAAAATGAATCCAAAAAGAAAAATATAAAAGCGACTATTTGTGGATTAGACCCGAGTGTAGGGATGCTAGAGGTTGCTAAAAACAGATTTCCAGAGGTTAAGTTTTATCACGCGTATGCAACTGAAATTCCTTGCAATAGTGAAAGTATTGATGGTATTAGTATTTCATTTGGTATTAGAAACGTAATAGAAATAAAAAAAGCGATAAAAGAGTTTTATAGGACGTTAAAAAACGGAGGAATTGTGCTTGTTTTGGAGTTTGTAAAAGCAGATACCCCTAGTAAGTTTAGAAAATGTGTAGATTTTTATTCTAATAAAGTTTTACCTAAAATCGGTGGAATTCTTAGCAAGAATAAAAAAGCGTATAAGTATCTTCCAAACTCTATAGAGAATTTTTACACTCCTAATGAACTTAAGCTTCTTTTTGAAAATGAAGGGTTTAAGACCCTTAAAATAGATAGTTTTAATTTCGGGCAGGTTGGGGTTTTTATATTTAAAAAGTCTTAACCCCCACCTACAAAGTTTAAAGCCTCCACTTTATCGTTTTCTTTTAGTACGAATTTATCCCATTCGTCTTTTTTTATGATTTTCATATTAACAGCAACCGCCATAGTTTTATCAAGGACCTTAAGGTCATCTAGGAGTTGTCTTATTGTTGCGTTTTCGTTTATCTCTTTTTCAATTCCGTTGATTTTTATTTTCATAATCTTCCTTATAGGGTAATCTCTTTTATATCTGCAATGTCAAGGAATTCTTTATAAATTGAAGCTATTAGGCTTTTTCTGTTGTGTTTTATTTTTTCATCTTCCACATTTACCATTACATTATCGAAAAATCTATCGATAAGAGGTTTTAGAGATACTAAAAAGTCAAGTTTTTCTTCAAGGTCATTAATTCCCTTTACTTTTTTAAACTCTTTCCATAACGCTTTTTCTTCATCTTTTTCAAATAGTTTTTCGTCTACTTTAATTGAATTTAAATCAAAGTCTTTAACAATATTGGCAACTCTTTTGAAGGTGGTTGAGAGTTCTTTGAAGTCTTCTGAATTTACCATTTCGTTAATTAGTTTTATTTTTTTGTCAATTTCTACTAAATTACTCTCACCAGTCGCAAGAACGCTTCTGATAACCGAAGGGTTTACGTTATAGAATTTGTAAAGTCTTTCAAAAATAAACTCTATTAGCTGATTTGTGTCAAATTCTTTATAGTTTGATTTTAGTTCGTTTATAATTTTTTTTATTTCCAAAGGTATATTGTTTTCGTTTGCTATTTTGATTATATAGTTTGCAGCACGTCTAAGTCCAAACGGGTCTTTGTTTCCTTTTGGAATTTTACCTATGCTAAACAGAGCCATTAGGGTATCAAGGTTTCTTGCAATGTTTAAAAGGGCAGAGGTTTTATTTGTAGCAGTGTCGGAGTATTGTTCTTTGATAGCAGTTGCGATTTCTTCTTCAACTCCTTCTTTTTTTGCGTAATAATACCCCATAATTCCTTGAAGTTCGGTAAATTCATATACCATTTCTGTTAAAAGGTCTGCTTTTGCAAGATTTACGGCTTTTAGGAGTTTTTCTTTATCTGCTTTGAATTTATCTGCCAGAATTTGTGCTATTTTTTCTTCTCTTTTTACTTTATCGTATACGCTTCCAAGCCCGTCCATATAAACGATATCTTTTAAACCTTCTATGCTAAGACCTTTTTTAAGGTCGTTTTTCCAGAAGAATAAAGCATCACTTAGTCTTGCCCTTAGTACTTTTTCATTACCTGCTATAATTTTTGAAAAATCGTTTGTATAAGCGTTGCTTACTACTATAAAAGCGTTTGTAAGTTTATCGTCTTTATAAACCGGAAAATATCTTTGGTGTTCTTTCATAGATGTAATGATAACTTCCGGAGGAAGAACCAAAAACTCTTCGTCAAACTTTCCAAGAAGGGCTGTAGGGTATTCGGTAATTGCTATTATTTCAGCAAGTAAATTTTCGTCTATTTCAACTTTTATATTTTCTTTTTCTTCAAGTGCCTTTATTTCTCTTAAGATTTTGGCTTTTCTTTCATCTTGATAGAGAATAACTCCGTGTTTGTCAAGTTTGCAGAAATATTCCCCTACGAATTCTATTTTTATATCTTCTTTGAAAATTCTATGAGGTTTTGTGATATTGGAGGATTTTACACAATAAGAGTTAAACTCTATAACTTCGTCTTCCAGCATACATAATATCCATCTAACTGGTCTTATAAATTCAGCTTCACACTCTCCCCATTTCATTGTTTTTCCAAAATTTAAAGAGTTTAGCCATTCGTTTATCATTTGAGGCAGAAGTTCTTTAGCTTCTTTTCCTTTTACTTTTTTTTGGAAATATAAAAACTCTTTGTTGCCTTTTGTTTTAAATAAAACGTTTTGAGGTTCAATTCCACACTTTTTAGCAAAACTCTCAAGGGCTTTTGGGTTTTTTTGAGCTATTTCTTTTGGGGCTCCCCATATCTCTTCTACTTTGTCTTCTTGTTTGATAGGAAATTCTCTATGCCAAAGAGTTAAACGTCTAGGTGTGTAATAAAAATTGAAATTTGTTTTTAAATCATATTTTTCCAAAATATCCAGCCATTTTTTTTCGATGTTCGGTAATTCTTTTAAAAGAGGGATAGCCGGTAACTCTTCAACTCCTATTTCTATGAGTAGTGGTTTTAACATCATTTTCCTTTTTTTATGTAATTTTATCAAATTTAGTATTATTTAATTTAAAAAGGGGAAATTATGATACTAAAAGAGATTTTAAAGGGCTTTGATTTATTTTAAAACCCACAGTAAGTTTCCGTTGCTGGAAATAGAGCGTGTAGTTGATAAGGGTTGTGAACTTGGAAGTGAGGAGACCGATATTATTTTTGGAAATTCAACGGACAATTCTTTAGACAAAGAAGAGATGGAAGTTGTTTTAATTTTAATTGGGATTGAGGAGTGATTATTCATATTTACTTAATTTTTCTTTTAATTCTTTAATTTTCTCTTCTAACTCTTTTTTTCTCTCTTCATTTGCTTTGGTAAGGGCAGAGGCTATTATTCCAGCCGGTACGCTTACAATTCCTAAGCCCAAAATCAGTATAATAGCGGTAAATATTTTACCTCCGACAGTTACCGGATATACATCCCCGTATCCTACTGTTGTAAGAGTGGCTACTGCCCACCACATTGAAGCAAATACGCTTGGGAAGTTTTGTGGTTGTGCCTGGTGTTCGAAAAAGTATATTCCCACTGCCGAAATATAAAATAAAACAAGTGTAAAAAAGAGGAATAAAAAAAACTCCTCTTTTGCTTCTTTAAATGCTTTTTGAAAATGAATTATGCTTTTGTGGTATCTTCCCAGTTTAAAAAGTCTTAATATTCTAAATATTCTTAAAATTTTGAGTACCTGGGCGTCTGTTGCGAGAGATAAATAAAAAGGTAAAATGGAGATTAAATCAATAATACCGTAAAAACTGAAAATATATTTTAGTTTGTTTTTGGCGACATATATTCTTAGGATGTATTCGACTGTAAAAATTATAGAGGCTGTTATTTCTATAAAATCTAGGATTTGTTTGGTTGAAGAGGATAAATTAGGAATAGTTAAAATAGAAAAATTTAGGATAGAAATAATTACTACTATTTGGATAAAGATATTAAAAACTCTGCTTGGGGTAGAGTCGTTGTATTCTACTATTTGAGTTAGAAATTCTTTCATTTAATTCCCTTTTTAATGTTATTTTAACAATTTTTTATATTTTTCTAAAATATGGCATAATTTGTAAAAAAAGGTAGAGAATGGATTTTATGCCCGTAGGCGATATTATTAATGAAAAAATCTCTTTTTTTATTCCATATTATCAAAGAGGATACAAATGGGAAGAACATCAGGTAAAGGCTTTGCTTGATGATTTTTGGAATTTTTGTGAAAAAGTGGAGTATGAAAAAGATGAAAATTATAAGTACTATTCGCTCCAGCCGTTAGTGGTTGTAAAAATGGATGAAAAACGTTACAAAGTAGTGGACGGTCAGCAGAGATTAACTACGATTTATATTATTTTAAAAGCTTTTAAAAACTATCTGGAAGAAGAAAAAGATAAATATACCTTTGAAATTGATTATGAAAGAGGTTCAAAAGAGCTTCTTAAAAATATAGAAAAAGAGGCTGATGAATTTAACTTAGATTACTGTTATATGAAAAACGCGTATAATACGGTTTTTGAATGGATAGAAGAAAAAGGGCTTCAAGAGCAGGATGTTTTGGATTTAAGAAACATTATAGTAAGAAATTCAAGAAAAATAAACGGTGTAGATAGAAAAAATAATATCCGTTTTATCTGGTATGAAATAGACGAAAAGGATGAGTTTGACGTTTTTATAAGATTAAATATAGGTAGGATTCCTCTTACCAATACAGAGCTTATTAAATCTTTTCTGCTTCAAAGGGAGTCTTCTTTACAAAAAAGATTGGAGTTTTCAAAAGAGTGGGATGAGGTTGAATATACCCTTGAAAATGATGAGTTTTTCGGATTTTTATCTGCTAAGGATTTTTCTACCAGAATGGAGGTTGCTTTTCAGGTTCTTTTAAATAAGACGGAATATAAAGAGTATGAACTTTATGAGGCTTTTATTAAAAAATACAAAGATTTTTCTTTAGAAGAGATTTGGGATGAGGTAAGAAAGGTTTTTTATCTTTTGAAATTTTGGTATGAGGATAGGGAGTTTTATCATTTGATAGGATATTTAATCAGTGTGGGTGTAAATATTAACAAAATATTCGTTTTATATAGTGAAAGTGAAAATAAAAAAGATTTTAAAAACAAACTTAAAGAGTTAATAAAAAGAAATTTAAATATTAAAGTAGAAGAAATTGAGACGCTTAGTTATTTAGAGAAAGAAAAAGTGCATAAAGTTTTACTTTTATTTAATGTTTTGAGTCTTATTAATTCTACAAAAGATGTGTATGTGAAGTTTTCGTTTGATAAATTTAAGCGTGAAAAATGGTCTATTGAACATATAACGCCTCAAACCGATAAGATAAAAGAGCAGGATTTTAATAAAATAAAAGAAGAACTTAAAAAATTAAATTTGAATTTAAATTTTGATTTAGAGTTTGATGAGTTTAGGAAAAATATTGAAAAGGAATTTAGCGACTTTACAGATACCGAAGAAAAACATAATATTCAAAATTTAACTCTCTTGCCAAGAAGTCTTAATTCTTCTTTAAAAAACAACTTTTTTCCGGTAAAAAGAAACTATATAGTCCAAAAAGACAAAGATGGAGAGTTTGTGCCGATTGCTACTAAGAATCTATTTTTGAAATACTACAGTGACGCCGTAAAAAATGATAGTCTTTTAAAGTGGAGCAAAGATGACGGCAAAAGATATGTAGAGGCTATAAAAAATACGTTGGGAAAATTTTTAGAAGGTGATGAGAATGGCAACTAATTTTTTAGATATCAGACACATAAAAATACCTATTGTCCAAAGGGACTACGCCCAGGGTAGAGACGATGAAAAGGCAAGGGAGGTTATAGAAAACTTTTTGGATGATATATTTTTTGCTTTAGAGAATAAAATAAATTTTCATTTGGATTTTGTATATGGAAATTATGAAGGTAAATACTTTGTGCCTATTGATGGACAGCAGAGGCTTACGCTTTTGTATCTTTTGCACTGGTATTTCGCCAAAAAAGAGAATATTGATTTTAAAAACAGTTTAATTTATGAAACAAGGGTGTTAGCCAGAGAATTTACTAAAAAATTAAATTCTTTTGATATTGATTTAAATAAGGATGAGTTGTCTTTGCAAATAGAAAATCACAAAGATTTTATACCTTACTGGAAAAACGACCCGAGTGTTAAGTCTATGTTAAAAGTTCTTGATTTGATTCATAAAAAAGCAAAGGATAAAAATATAAGTTTTAAAGATTTAAGTTTACTTACGTTTGAAATTTTTGAATTAAGCGATTTTTCTCAAAAGCAGGCAGAAGAGCTTTATAGTAAAATGAATTCAAGAGGAAAACCTTTGAGTGAATTTGAAAATTTCAAAGCAAAAATAGAGCAGATTGTCCTTGAAAAAAGAGATGAAAATTTATACAAAACTATTGCTTCTAAATTTGAAAAAGAGTGGATAAATGAGTTTTGGAGTGGCAGTTGTGAAGATGCTAAGAATGTTGATGAAAGATTTATTAAGTTTATTTATTTTTTAACCGAAATGAGATATTATGATATTAAGTTGGAAAAAGAGCTTAATATAAAAAGCTTTTCGTTTTTGAAAGAGTTTTATTCGAATGAAGATAATTTAAATTTTTTAATCTCTTCGTTGGATAAGTTAAAAGAGTTTAAAAGTTTTTCCAAGGAGTTTGAAAGTTTTAAGCTTTTTGATAAAAAAGAACATATAAATTTTTTTGAAGAGATAACGGAAAATTATTTTAAGATAAGTATTACAAATAAAATTTTAGCTTATATGCTTTTAAAGACTTTAAATAAAAAAAGTGAATATCTTTTAAGAGTTGTAAGAAACGATTTAAATAGAGGTAGAACGTTAAAAACGGGTAGAATTGAATATAACTTAACAATAGAAAACAAAGATATACCAAAATATTTAAGCGAATATAATAAACTTTTAAACGACAATCCTTATAAAGCTTTGTTGGAAAACAGATTTTCAACAGAGAGTATGAAACAGGAACAGAAAAAGGCTGAATTTGTTTTAAAAGGTTTTGAAAAAGAGATATTTGAGCTTGAAGATTTTGAATATTTAAAAGGAGATTTGGGGCTTATACTCTCTTCAATTAAGGATTTAAGTCAGATAAAATTTATTCATACTCATTTTATTGATTTATTTAAAAAAGATGATAGTTTCATAGCAAGGGCATTTCTTAGTTTTGGGGATTACAACTTGAAAATCGGCAGTATTTTTAGAGGTAATAAATATTTTTTCGGACAAAAAGGAAACTGGGAGATTATATTTACAACTAACACACAGACAAAAGAGCATTTGGAAGTTTATAACAGATTTTTTAATTCTTTGAATAAATTGGAGAGTAACATTGAAAATAAACTAAAAGCGTATGACGGAAAAAATAAAGACTGGATTTATTATTTCTTAAAATATCCTCTTATTCTTAGCAAATATAAAAATCTTAGCAACGTAATAGGATGGATAAGAGAGTGGGAGGGAGATATTTCATCTATTGAAAAACTCCAAAAACATACCCAAATATCAAATCAGAGATTAAACGTATTTTTGGTGCCTATTGCAAAGATGTTTGATGATGATTTATTAAGATACCAGAAAATAGATGAAAACAATCTTACATTTTTGGAGATAAACGATATGCAAATTTATGTGGAAGATTCTAAAATTTGTGTGGATGAAGAGGCATTTGAGCTTTTTGCTATTAAAGATGCAGTAAAAGAAGTGATTGAGTATTTAAAGAAGTAATTTATAATTTTTATAAATAGGTCCATCAACATTCAGATAATTTATATTTAATAAACTTCATATTTTAGGTTATTTTGTCTATTATATTAAAAATAGTCCTACTTAAAAGTCCTATTAAATTTCTGTCAAAGGATTTGACAAAGTATTTTTATGGTAGGTATAATCATTATATAAAATTTTAAAGGTAAACTATGAAAAAATCTAAATTAAAAAAAATCGTTTATCACTCAATGAGACTTGAAGGGTATAAAGTTAATTTAGATGAAAAAAAATTAAAAGAGATAAAATCTAAATATAATGTCAAAGTACACGTTTAAAATAAAATCAGTAATATTTACTATCCTAATACTTCCATTCCTAAAAATAAACTTGATATAAAAAATGAAGATGAGTTAAGGAAAGTTGAGCATCTTCTTTTGTTGGGGGATTGTTAAAGATTCTGTGTCAGTCTAGGTAAAATATTAAAAATGAAAGGACTGACATGGAAAAATTTGATTTTGAAAAAGCTATTAAGGAGTTATACCAATCCTCAAATGACATCGAACAATAAATAAGGGAATAGAAATTGCTTAAGTAAAAGTATGAAGAGGCTAGAAGTAAAAGATTTACACCCAATAGATGAGTTGAAGAGAGAAATAAGAAATACAAAA